>OIYS01000468.1_pt1 | contig 28415 bp, 16 predicted proteins | sample 1588271 | NCBI WGS metagenome assembly OIYS01 (sample SAMN03283286) | human gut metagenome | biome: human-associated habitat; material: feces | host: Homo sapiens | place: Peru | collected 2012
CGGTTTTAGAGGACGAAACCGCCGCACACCCGCCGCTTGAAGCGCTTTTCACCACCGATGAGGAAACGGGAATGTACGGCGCCGAGGGGGTTGATGTATCGGCGCTTTCGGGCAGCACGCTTATAAACCTTGATTCGGGCGAAGAGGGCGTTTTAACGGTAGGCTGCGCGGGCGGCGCAAAGGCTGATTTTAAAATGCCAGTAGAGTTTTGCGAAAACACAGAGCCTTGCGTTAAAATTACCGTTTCGGGGCTTTTGGGCGGTCATTCGGGAATTGATATTAACAAGGGCAGGCTTAACGCCGATACCCTTATGGGGCGCTTGCTTAGCGGCTTGAACACCGAATTTCGCATAGTATCGCTTTGCGGCGGGTTTAAGGATAATGTTATTCCCAACGCCTGCGAGTGCGTTATAGCAACAAACGGCGAAATAAGCGATTATTTAGCCGAGTTTGCAAAAAATAATATGACCGACGGTGATAAGGGGCTTAAAATCACCGCCGAAAAAGCGGAAAAGGCGGATAAGTGCTTGACAGATAAATCAACCGCAGATGTGGTGAAATTTTTATCGGGCTTTAAATCGGGCGTTATGGCTATGAGCCAAAGTATGCCGGGCTTGGTAGAAAGCTCGCAGAACCTCGGCATTGCAAATATTTCGGACGGATATTTTAACGCCGTTATGTCGGTGCGCAGCAGCGTAAAACCCGAAAAGCAGCGCCTGCTTGACGGAATACGGGAACTGGCGGTGCAGTACGGCGCAGAGCTTAATATACACGGCGATTACCCCGCGTGGGAATACAGAGAAAATTCGCGCCTGCGGGATAAAATGACTGAGGTGTTTGAGAAAATGTACGGCAGAAAGCCTACCGTGGAAACCGTTCACGCGGGGCTTGAATGCGGGCTTTTAGGCGAGAAGATAGCGAGGTTTGACGCGGTGTCATTAGGACCCGATATGTGGGATATTCACACCGCTAACGAGCACCTCTCAGTGTCTTCCGCCAAAAGAGTATATGAATTTTTGCGTAATGTTTTAAAGGAGCTTTGAAAATGAGAAACGCTACAGTTAAAAAATTACAAAACGAGCTTGAAAAGGGGAGTGCGCTGCTTATTGCAAGCGTGCCGAACAGATTTTATATTACGGGCTTTGAAACAAGCGACGGATATGTTTTAATAACCGACAGCAAGGCATATTTTCTTATAGATTTCCGCTATGTTGAAAAGGCAAAGGAAATTGTGAGCAGCTGCGCGGTTCGCCTGTCTTCCTCTCCTTTTAAGGAAATTAAGGAATTGTGCGAGGAAAACGGCATAAAACGCCTTTATGTTGAAAACGAGTATGTTTCAATGAGTCTTTTACGTCAGCTTTCCGAGGGCGTTCAGGCAGAAATACCCGAGTGCGACCGTTTTGATATTTTACTTCGCGATTTGCGCGCGGTAAAGAACGAAAAGGAGCTTTCTTTAATGAAAGAGGCTCAAAGACTGACCGACGAAACCTTTAAGTACATAACCGCCCGCATTGAAGAGGGAAGAACCGAGCGCGAAATTATGCTCGATATGGAGTTTTATATGCGCAGGCTCGGCAGCGAGGGCGTTTCATTTGATTTCATTGTGGTTTCGGGCAAAAATTCATCACTTCCGCACGGTGTGTCGACCGATAAAAAGGTTGAACGCGGCGATTTTATTACAATGGATTTCGGCGCCGTGGTGGGCGGCTACCGCTCGGATATGACAAGAACAGTCGCTCTCGGCTGTATTGACGATGAGCAGAAAAAGGTGTATGATACCGTGCTTAAAGCACAGCTTGCGGGCATTAAAGCCGTAAAAGCGGGCGTAGTGTGCAAAGATGTTGATAAAATTTCCCGCGATATTATTTACTCTGCGGGGTATGAGGGCTGCTTCGGCCACGGGCTCGGGCACAGCGTGGGTATTGAAATTCACGAAAGACCGCTTTTCAACACACGGTGCGATACGGTGCTTAAAGCCGGCACGGTTATGACGGTTGAACCCGGAATTTACATTGAAAACAAATACGGCGTTCGCATAGAAGATATGGTATATGTTACCGAAAACGGTTGTATAGATTTAACAAACAGCCCAAAAGAGCTTATCTGCCTTTAATTTATTCTTGCATTTTAGGCTTTAATGTGGTAAACTGTCTTTTATAATATATACTGTTTTAAAAAATCAGGGAGTTGAAATCGGTTGGGTAAATACATTATAAAGCGTGTTGCGATGGGAGTTCTCAGCATATTTATAGTTGCAACGCTCACGTTTTTTCTTATGAACCTTGTCCCCGGCGGCCCGTTTGTGGCGGAAAAATCAATAAGTAAGGAGGCACAGGCGGCGCTTGAGGCTAAATACGGTCTTGATAAACCGCTGCTTGAAAGATACGCCACCTATATGACCGACTTTGTAAAGGGCGATATGGGGCTTAGCCTTCGCCAGCGCGGACGTACCGTGTCGGATATTATCTTTTCAAAATTCCCTGTTTCGGCAAAGCTCGCGGGCTTTGCGGTAGCTGTGGCGGTGCTTGTGGGTATTCCTTTGGGATGTCTTTCTGCGTACAACCGAGGAAAACTGGGCGATAATATTATAATAGTTTTCGCAACCTGCGGCATAGCAATACCGAGCTTTATAAGCAGCGTTATATTGTTATATACCTTCGGCAGTAAGCTGAATATATTGCCGACTGTCGGGCTTAACACAATGTCTTCATATATAATGCCCGTAACCGCGCTCGCAATTTACCCCACGGCGTATATAACCCGTCTTATGCGTTCAAGCCTTTTGGACGTTATGGGGCAGGATTATATAAGAACCGCAAAGGCAAAGGGTCTTTCAAACTTTAAAATACTGTTCAAGCATGCGCTCCGCAACGCGGTTCTGCCGGTTGTAACTTATGTAGGACCTATGCTTGCAAGCCTTATGACGGGCTCGTTTGTAGTTGAAAAAATATTCACTGTTCCGGGTCTCGGCAGAGACTTTGTAAGCGCCATAAACCAGCGCGACTACACCCTTATAATGGGTACTACAATAGTGCTTGCAACGCTTATTATTACCGCGAACGTTATAGTTGATATTCTTTATAAGATAATCGACCCGCGCATTAACTTAAAGTAAGGAGCGACGAGAAGTTAAAATGAACAAGAAGTTTCCGAGTCTTCAGCTTAACCCCGAAGATTTTCTTCCCGCCACGCCTGACGAAAAAGAAAGTCTTGTAATAATGCGCGAAAGCGTAAACTTTTGGAAGGACGGTCTGCGCCGCCTTCGCAAGAACAAAATTGCAATGGTAAGCCTTGTTTTTGTTCTCCTTATAATGATATTCGCCTATGTTCTGCCTGCCTTTTGGCCCTACAGCTATGAGGAGCAGATAAAGTACAGCGAAAATTTAGCCCCCTTTGAATACGGAAAGGTAGAGCAGGAAAAAATCAACGCAGGCGAGAGCGTTTTCCCGCATATCTGCGGCACCGATAAATTGGGGCGTGACTTTGCCGTGCGCCTTATGATGGGCACCAGAGTCAGCGTTACGGTAGGTCTTATCTGCGCGGCGCTCGTGCTGCTTGTGGGCGCTACCTACGGCGCGATAGCCGGCTTTTTGGGCGGCTGGGTAGATAATATTATGATGCGTATAACCGATATTCTCTACACAATACCCGATGTTTTGCTTATAATTGTGCTTTCAATGGTTTTAAGACCTCGACTTGAGCAGCTTGCAAATGTTGCCGGATTTAACTGGATTCAGCTTATAGGGCCTAACCTTATAGCCATGTTTTTAGTTTTCGTTCTGCTTTACTGGGTAGGTATGGCGCGCATTACGCGTTCGCAGGTTTTGGTTTTAAAGGAATCGGAATATGTTACCGCAGCAAGGGCTTTGGGCGCTAACGGCTCAAGAATTATAAGAAAGCACCTGCTTACAAACTGCATAGGTACGCTTATTGTTACCACCACCTTGCAGATTCCGTCCGCTATATTTACCGAAAGCTATTTAAGCTTTTTAGGTCTCGGCGTTGCGGCGCCTATGCCGTCGCTGGGTTCTTTGGCGACTGACGCGGTTAAGGGTATGAACACATACCCGCACCTGCTTTTCCTGCCGGCGGTTATCATCAGTGTTACCATCCTTGCGTTCAATCTTTTGGGCGACGGTCTGCGCGACGCGTTTGACCCCAAGCTTAAAAATTAAGGGAGGGTGAGAGCAGTGAGTGAAAAGCTTTTGGAAATAAAGGACGAAAGACTCTCGTTCTTCACCCCCGCAGGTGAAGTCAAGGCGCTTAACGGAGTTTCTTTCTCAATGGAGGAAGGCGAGGTTTTAGGAATAGTGGGCGAGTCGGGCTCGGGTAAATCCGTAACGGCTTACTCAATAATGGGGCTTACCGCATACCCCGGTAAATTGGTTGGCGGTACGGTTCGCTTTAACGGGCATGAAATTGAAAAAATGACCGAAAAGGATTTCCGCAAAATTCGCGGAAATGAGGTTTCCATTATATTCCAAGACCCTATGACAAGCCTTAACCCGGTTTACACCATAGGGAATCAAATTGTGGAAGTTATACTTCTGCACACAAATAAAACCAAAAAAGAGGCTTACGAAAGGGCAAAGGAGCTTTTGGAGCTTGTGGGAATAAACGAGCCCTCAAAGCGCCTTAAGCAGTACCCGCACGAATTATCGGGCGGTATGCGCCAGCGCGTTATGATTGCCATTGCGCTTGCCTGCGAGCCTAAGCTGCTTATAGCCGACGAGCCTACAACCGCGCTTGACGTTACCATACAGGCGCAGATATTGGAGCTTATGCAGGAGCTGCGCAAAAAGCTCGGCATGAGCATTATTATGATTACTCACGACCTCGGCGTGGTTGCGAGTATGTGCGAAAAAATAGCCGTTATGTACGCCGGTCATATTGTTGAGTACGGCACGGCGGATGAAATTTTCTACAACCCGAGCCACGAATACACAAAGGGTCTTATTAAATCCATTCCGAAATTAAACGCGGAAAAAATCGAAAGGCTAGTTCCCATTGAGGGTCAGCCCGTAGACCTGCTTAACCCCCCTGCGGGATGTCCCTTTGCGCCGCGCTGCTCCGAATGTATGAAAATCTGCCTTAATAAAATGCCCCCGAAAACCGAGCTCAGCGATACCCATTACAGCTATTGCTGGCTTTTGCAGAAAGAGGCGCTGAAAGGAGAGGAAAACTGTGAGTGAGAGAGAAAAACTGGTTGAAGTGCAGCACTTGCAGCAATACTTTCCCGCAAGAAGCGGCGGCAAAAAGCAGGCTGTTCAGGCGGTAGACGACGTTTCGTTCTATATCTGCCGCGGCGAGACCTTGGGTCTTGTGGGCGAATCGGGCTGCGGCAAAACCACAGTCGGCAGAACGCTTTTGCGCCTTTATGAGCCGACGGACGGTAAAATTATTTACGACGGCAAGGTTATTTTCGATAAGGAAAAGAAAATAAAGGCTGATATGCTGCCTTACCGCCGCAAAATGCAGATGGTGTTCCAAGACCCGTACGCGAGCCTTGACCCCAGAATGACTATCGGCGATATAGTAGGGGAGTCGATTGATATTCACAAGCTCGCCGCCAATAAGCAGGAGCGGCACGACCGCATAATTTCCCTGCTTGAGCGCGTGGGGCTTAACAGCGAGCACGCAAACCGCTACCCACACGAGTTTTCGGGCGGTCAGCGCCAGAGGGTGGGCATTGCCCGCGCCTTAGCTGTAAACCCCGAGTTTATAGTTTGCGATGAGCCTGTTTCCGCGCTTGACGTTTCAATTCAGGCGCAGGTGGTAAATATGTTTGAGGACCTGCAAAAGGACCTTAACCTTACCTACCTGTTTATAGCGCACGATTTAAGCGTTGTAAGGCATATTTCAAACCGCATAGGCGTTATGTACCTCGGCAAACTGGTAGAGCTGGCGGACAGCTATGAGCTTATCTCTCACAGCGTTCACCCTTATACCAAGAGCCTTATTTCCGCAATACCCGAGGCAGACCCTATTACGGCGCGCACCTCAAAGCGTATTCCGCTGCAGGGGGATGTTCCGTCGCCACTTAACCCGCCGAGCGGCTGCCGCTTCAGAACGCGCTGCCCCTATGCGGATGAAAAGTGCGCGGAGGTCTGCCCCGAATTTAAAGAGGTAAGCCCGGGGCATTACGCTGCCTGCCACCACCTTGAAAAGGTGAATTAACACGGTATTTATTGCGTTCAGGCGCAATGGATATAATAAAGCGGCTAAAGCCGTAAAATTTAAGAAAGAGGAGATCAAAAATGAAATTCAAGAAAATGCTGGCTATTTTCTTGTCTGCTGCTCTTTTTGTAACAGCCTTTGCCGGCTGCGGTAAGAAGAAGGCAGATGGCATCACTGTTCAGATCGGCCCGAACCCCGAAACGCTCGACCCGGCTCTTAACAGTGCTGTTGACGGCGGTAATATGCTTATTACCCTGTTTGAAACCCTGCTCATTATTGATCAGGACAACAAAGTTCAGCCCGGACAGGCTGAAAAGTACGAGGTTAGCCCCGACGGTCTTACCTGGACCTTCACTATGCGTGACGGCCTTAAATGGTCAGACGGTACCGACCTTAACGCTAAGGACTTTGAGTACACCTTTAAGCGTATAGCCGATACCAATGTTGCGGCTCCGTATGCCGAAACCGTTATCGGTATGATCGAAGGCTACAAAGACGCTATTGACAGCAAGAACCCCGAAAAGCTCAATGTTAAGGCGAGCGACGACGGTAAGACCCTTACAATTAAGCTTGCTTACCCCTGCTCTTACTTTGATAAGATTGTTGCTTTCGGTACTATGAGTCCTGTTCAGAAGGCTACCGTTGAAAAGAACGGTGACTCCTGGGCTACAAAACCCGAAACCTATGTCTGCAACGGTCCGTACACCATTACCGAGTGGACGCCCAGCGAGAAGATCGTTTGCAAGAAGAATGAGAATTACAAGGGCGGCTGGGATTCAAGCAAGATTGTAAACGATAAGCTCACATTCTTATTGCTTGAAGATTCAAGCGCTTCCTATACTGCCTACACCGGCGGCACCGCACAGCTTATAAAGGATGTTCCGACCGAGGAAATCCCGACCCTTAAGAAGGATAAGAAGGATGAATTCAATGTTGATCCTATTCTCGGTACCTATTACCTGAGCATGAACCTCAACAAGGCTCCCTTCAACAACAAGAACGTTCGTAAGGCTTTAAGCCTTGCTATCGACCGTGACTATGTTGCCAACACCGTAATGCAGGGCACATATACACCGGCTTACAACTATGTAGGTACCGGTGTTGACGATGTTGATACCGGTAAGTTCCTTGAGAACTCAAAGGCAGCAAACGGCGGCAAGACCTATATCAGCGAGGATTACAAGGCTAACCTTGAAGAAGCTAAAAAGGCTCTTGCAGAGGCAGGCTATCCCGAGGGCAAGGGTTTCCCGACCATCACCTATTCTACCAACGATGCAGGCTACCATAAGGCTGTTGCTGAGTATTTGCAGCAGGTTTATAAGGATCTCGGCATCACTATGAATATTGACATTGTTGACTGGTCGTCCTTCACACCCAAGCGCCGCGCCGGTGAGTACGAAATGGCTCGTAACGGTTGGGTTATGGACTACAACGACGCTTCTAACATGATAGAGCTGTTTACGTCCACCAACGGCAACAACGACGGTAAGTACAACAACCCGGCGTTTGATAAGGCTATGAACGACTCTAAGGTTGCCGATAAGACTGCTCACTTTGCCGCTCTCCACGAGGCAGAGAAGATCGTAAGCGAAGATTACGGATTTATCCCGGTTGCTTACTACAACGACTTCTGGCTCCAGAGCACCAGCCTCAAGGGCACATGGCACAGCCCGTATGGCTACTGGTACCTCCAGTACGCTTACCTTGCGGACTAATTTAATATAACAAAAAAAGGGAATGTCGGTTTACCGGCATTCTCTTTTTTTGCGTAGACGGCCCCTATTTTTCCGAACGGAAAAATAGGGGCTTTTTGTATTTTCGGTGAAATAATGAATTTATCGAAAAAAACGAACATTTCGATAAAACCTATAAAAACCGCAGGTGCGGTCGGTTTTTTGAAAAAGAGCGGCTGTCCGACTTCTCTGATTCATGCTGTTTTGTCCATATGGCTAATATTTCATATTGAAATGATTAAGTGAAAATACGATAATATAAGTAATAATTAATATAAGAATTGAGAGGGAAAGTAAATGACTTGTAGAAAATGTCAACTATTCAATACGATAATCTCAATTATTACAGCGTCTCTTATATTAATTGCAAATTGTCCTACAGCCTTTGCGGCGCAGGATTACGGGCAAAGCAGCTCCGCAATTCTGTTCAAAAAAACGCGCTGTGCCTATGAAAGCACGGAGGACGGAGTAAGAATACTTCATTTTTATAAAAAAAGCGCGGCAGAGGGTGAAATGTTTGTTGCGAAAAGCAACTTTGTTTTAAAGCAAAATACGCGATATACCGTCTCGTTTGATTATAAATGCAGTTATGCGGCAATACGCCCGATGCTGCAGGCAATGAACATTGATACGGTCGAGGGCTGGGATGAGAACAATGAAAATCTGGGATATTATCTCGGCTTTACATCGGGGGTAGAGGCTTATAAAAGCTGGCGCTCCGAATCGTTTATAATAAATACCGACGGCGCGGTTGACGATACATATAAATATTTTTCGTTTGCCGCCAAAAATCCGCAGAACGGAGCGGATGTGGATTATCAGATTAAAAATCTTAGAATTGAAGAAATAAATGAAGATTTTGAGTTTTCTTCCTTTTATCCGCATTTCGCATATGCCGATGACGTAACAAGACAATTTACCGAATATTACTGTTCCGACGCTTATTATGTTTTAATCGGTTTCGGCGTTCCGATAAACGTTCAGCCGGATACAGAGTATACTTTAGCGTTTGATTATAAGCTCAGCGGCGACTTTAAAAATAATATGACCTTTAAAATCGGCTCGTATATAATAGATAACCCTAATTTAAAAAAATCGGACGGTTGGGAAACATATACGGCGAAAGTAAAAACTCCGAATACAACTTCAAATCGGGAAATGCGGTTTGACGCTTCAACAAACGAGGGCGAGGTTTACATCGCGTTTGATAATGTACGCCTGATTCCGAAAAATCAGACAGAACCCATATATGAAAAGAATTTTGTACGGTGCATTGAAAATAATGAATGGATATGCAAATCTAACGGCGGCTTTTCCGCCGTGTCTTTTGAAACCGAGACCGGAACCGATTGCAGATATTCCGTATCGTTTGATTATTCGTTTTCGGGGAAAAGGACGGAGGATTTAACCGTTTGCCTTGCCGCGGGCGGAAATTATGAAAACACGGCATATGAAAAAAGAACGGAAATAAAGCCGAGCGACGAATGGTCGCACACCGAGCTGACATATGAAACGGAGCAAACAGACGACGGTCAACAGATTTCTTTGATACTGAATACTGCTGACGGGGGAGTTTTAAAGCTTAAAAATATATTTATCTATAAGCTTTCCGAAAGCGAAACCGATAAACCGTATTTAATATTGGGCGATGAAATACGAACGGCGCGTTATACAGCCAAGGCAGGCTGCGATCTTGTATCAAACGGAGGCTTTGAAAAAAGCGGCGGCTGGGGCGAGCTGACATCCGGCGGGCATATGAGCCGTGTATACGATAATTCGAAAACTGGAAAGGGTGCCATACGGTTTTCGGCGGAAAATCTGCCCGAAAAACAAATGTCGGTTAAATATTATAAGGTAGAGCCCAACACGGTCTATTATCTGTCGATTTGGGTAAAAGGCAACAAATGGTCGGAAAATAATAAATGCGATATGACATTCGGTATCGTTGATTATCTAACGGGTAAATTTATTATAAAAAAATCCAAGGCCGCCCCGTATACGGAGGAATGTCAGGCTGCCATACCGGCATGGGACAATGAATGGCACTTTGTAAATATTACATTTAATACGGCTTCCTCCAATCGAATAGGCATAGGATTCAGCGGGGCAAGATCTACGGCGTATATAGATGATATTTCTTTGTTTAAGGACAGCGATAAAGAACGTGTGCTTCCCGCGGATCAGCAACGGGCGTCAATGTATCTTACGGCAAATCAGATAAGCAGCTGCAACGAGGAGGCTTTTGAGCTTGTATCGGGAAGTGATAATTCATACTTAAAATTAAACACGGTAACAAAAGCGAACGAATATAAAATTCTGACCTTTCAAACGACATACAGGCTTGAACCTGACGCAAATTACAGAGTTAAATTCCGATTTAAAAATAACGCCGAAATAAACAAACGCTATGCTTTTACCGAGGGGATTCGCGCAATTGTCGGCAACGGAACGAATTCTCCTGGGGATTACAACAAATATCAGCCTATATCAGTTGATTTTTCATTATCGACTGACAGTAAGGATTGGGTAAATGCCGAGCTTTATGCGGATACCTCGGCTGTCAGTACGGTTGACGGGCAAAAGCTTGTTGACAGGCAAAACTGTTTTCTTTCCTTTTTTCTTAAGGCTTATGAATTATCGGCCTATGATATTTCATTCGATGATTTTATTATAGAGAAAACCGACGCTTCGGGTGAAACTGTTTCAACCGTTACATTTGATTTTGAGGAAAGAAACGTAATTTCAACCTGCGCTGAAAGTGACAATATTTTGTCAAATTTCAACCTTGCGGAGCTGAATAACGACTATTGGGAAACGGGAACGGGATACGGATTCAATACAACCGTTTCTGATACGGGAACAGCCTACGGAAAGGCATTGCACTTTGTTACCAACGATATGTACACCGGCTATCCGCTGCAAACAAGCTATATTAAATGGATTACGGTAGAGCCGGGAACCGAATATACCTTTTCGGCGGATTATCTCATTAAAAAAAGCGGAAACGGTTTTTTCGGAATTATTAACGGCAGCTATTATTATCCCCGTATTTTAACGAAAATACCGTTTAACGGCGACGAAACCGAGCAGTGGAAACGAAAGGCGTTTACTTTCAACAGCGGAGATTATGAACGGATAGGTTTTTTAGTAACCGATAAGGGCGGGGAGGCTTTTATAGATAACATCCGACTTTTTAAAACCGAAAATGCAAGGGTAATCGATGATGTTCAGCCTCCGCAATATTTAAAATCGGGTAAATACATAATTACGGGCGGTACGGTCAGGCTGGAAAAGGCGGATACAGTTAAAAAAATAAAGTCGAATTTTGAAAATTCCGAATATATATATTTCCGCAAGGACGGCAAAATTCTGACGGATGAAACGGCGCTCGCGTCAACGGGAACGGAGATTATACTCGGCGAAAACGGCAAAATATACGATAAGGCTTATTTAACGGTATCGCTTGACGTAAGCGGAGACGGTTTGATAAATTCGGTTGATATTGCCTTATTGCGCAGGTATCTGCTGGGGAACGCGGAATTATCGGATCTTCAGAAGTCTGCTGTTATGAGAGACGCGTACAGCGAACCCGACCTGTCCGATCTTGTAAGAATGAAAAAATTTATTACCGCTTAATTAAGCGGAGGTTACGGAGGTAATTATGAAGAAAAAAGTACTGAGCATTATTCTCACCGCAGCGGTTTTGCTGTCAGCCGTAATAATTAATACGGCGGTTACGGCAGAAAATACGGGAATCGGCGGAGGTAAAAAAGAAGATGAATTCGCCTTTCGCGAATTTAACCTGACGTATCTGCGCGAGATGGAAAAGAAAACGGATTCCGAGGGGGATTACTACGAGTACACCAACACAAAAAATTATGTGCTTGCGGGCTTCAGCACGGATTTTGAGCTTGAACCGGAAACCGAATACGAGGTTACGTTCCGCTACAAATTCAGCGGCTGGTGGAAATATGTGAATTTCGCGCTTTGCGGCGGAGATATTACGTCATGGCAGGGCTGGGATCCCGGTATAAATATAAATTTGGGTTCGCTGGATTTATCGCAGACCACGGAATGGACCGAAAAAAGCGTAGTGATACAAACGGGTGATAAGCTAACGTCTGTTTTGAAAAATCTTTCGCTGTCCGCCTCCACGGCAGAGGGAAAATGCACTTTCGAAATTCGTGATTTGAAAATTGCCAAGGTTGACCCGAATATGGTCAAGGTGACAAATCTTAAGGAATTTAAAGAGCAGACCGAGAAAACCGAGGACGGAACCTTTAAGTACTATCAGTTTAAAAAGAAAGCGTTCTACGATATTATAGGAATCAAGACAAATATTAAATTAAAAAAGAGCAAATTATACGCGGTAACGTTTGATTATAAAATGCCCGAGAATTCCTTTGTCACAGAGCCCTCGGTAACCGCATTTTCGGAAAGTAATTTTTATGAGCAGCAGATGACCTTAATTTCGCTCGGGCTTACCAAAACTACCGAGTGGACTCAAAAAATTGCGCTTATAGACACCGAAAAAACAGACGTTGTAAACGATACCAATTTTTATCTGACCTTTTGGGCAAAGTGCTTTGAGGGTGGCGTAGATCTCAGCATTGCGAATATTCGCATTGAGGAGATAATCCGCGACGACGAAACGTCGCTTGTGGTAAACGGCGGCTTTGAAAACGGAAAGGCGTTGTGGACGGATTCGGGCAATATATCTTCGCTTACAACAAGCGAAAATGAAATTCACGGCGGTAAAAGCGCCATAAAGCTTTCCGGCGGTTCATACGACTTATTTTATCAGCCGATTTTGCTTGAAAAGAATAAAAATTACGAGCTGACATTTTGGTACAAGGGGAAATTTACGGGTCTTCCCAACTGGGCTGTATCTTTCGGCAAGGCTTCCATGGAAAGCTCCTCAATTATAACAAAAGAAAGACTTTACGATACGGACGAATGGACGCAGAAAAAACTGGTGTTTTCTTCTGGGGATAAAACCGATTACGTCGTTGTTTTTCAATCGGGGGCAGGCTGTGAGTTTTACATTGACGATGTAAGAATTTCCGAAACAAACGAGCCTGCGGATAAAATAGCGAGGGAGGCCGCGCCCTATTCCACGCTCGGTCAGAATATACGCAGCGAAATGATTCGAACAAAACGTTATGTGGCTGCGGAGGGCAAAAACATTCTGACAGACGGAGGGTTTGAATCGGACGGCGGAAACATGAAAACGCTGCTTTCGTCGGGCGTTATGAATATTGATGACTCAACCTCCCGCGTAGGACGGAATTCACTTAAATTTGAGGCGGTCGGTCTTAAAAATAAAGTGTGGTCATACGCATATTTCCCTGCCGAGCCGAACACGGAGTATTACCTGACGGTATGGGTAAAGGGCGAAAAGTGGTCGGATACAAATAAAAACGATCTGCGTTTCGGCCCCGTAGATCCCGCAACGGGAAAATTCCTTGCAAACGATTACGGGAAAACAGACGGAAACAATATTCCGGCGTGGGACAACGAATGGCACATTATGGTTCTGCCGTTTATGAACGGTTCATCGGATACCGTGGCGATAGGATTTTCGGGCGGCAATTCGGTTGCCTATTTTGACGGCATGGAGCTGTTTAAGAGTACCGACAGAGAACTGTATAAGCCTTTGATTTATGACATGAAGGCACCGTCGGGATATTCGCTGTCGGTGGAAAAATCCTCCTGCGAGCCCGAGGATAACCTTGTTGAAAATTATGATTTCAGCAGCAGCGAAAACGATTTTTGGCAGACGGGACTAAGCTATGACTTTACAGCCGTTATAAAGGATACCGACAGCTCGCACGGCAAAGCTCTCTTTTACAAGGAAAACAGCAACTATACAGGATACCCGATACAGACCTCATATATAAAATGGATTGACGGCTTGAAAAAGAATACCGATTATACATTTTCAGCCGATTATCAGATAACCAAAGAGGGTAACGGCTATCTCGGACTTATAGAGGGCAACTCATGGTACCCGCGCGGAATGTGGCAGTTCGGTTTCGGTGAAGAAAGTTTTGATTCCGATTATAAATGGCAGAGAGCCGTTATTAAATTCAATACAAACGATTACGACCGTATAGGAATTATTGTTTGCGGCAAGGGCGGCGGCGCTTATATAGATAATATCAGACTTTTTGAGAGCAGCAAGGGAATTTTACCCACTGAGGATACCTTGCCCGATAAGCTGGAATCGTCGGTTTACACCGTTAAGGATAATATGATAGGCGGCGTGGCTGCCGGAACCACTGTAGAGCAGCTGGTATCAAAATTCAAAAATAATGAGTACATAAGAGCCTTTGACTCGGCAGGAAAGGAAATAACCGACCTGAGTACTGCCGTAGGTACGGGCACGCAGCTTAGAATGATGGACGGTATTTCGGTGCTTGATAAGGCGGACGTTATTATCGCGGGCGACGCCGACGGCAACGGCAGGTGCGATATAGGCGATATAGGCGTGCTGCTTAAATATCTTGCAAAGAAGGCAGAGCTTAATGGGCTGCAAATAAAAGCTCTGGATGTTGACCGAAACGGTGTTGTGGATGTAAACGATCTTGCTTTGCTTTCCTTACACTCGACAGGAATTAAAAAGCTGAGCGCAGCAGTACTGTGATACGGAGGGGAAAAGAATGTATAAAAAAATATCGGCATTAATTGCTGTAATATTGATTTCACTCTCATGCCTTTGCGTTTCGGCTGAAAGTGCCGCAACCGTAAGCCTCAGCGGTCCTAAGAATATTTCCGCAGGCGAGGAAATCGAGATTGAGATAACTCTCAGCGGAAAAGACCTTGTAAGTGCGGCGGGTCAGATGAATTATGACGCGAAAAAGCTGGAATTTGTTGAGGCAAGCAGTAATTTAGCCCGTTGGAGTTTGGAAACCAACGCACAGGACGGAAAGCTGTATTTTGCGGCGGCTAATGTTACGGCAAAAGAGGTAATAAACAAAAAAACCGCATTGTTTACCGTAACCTTTAAGGCAAACGGCGATTTGGGTAATGAAGCCGTTAATGTTTCCGCCGAAAATACAAAGGTTTCGGCAGGTAACGGAACACTCTCTCTTGCAAATGCGCAGTATTCGGCGAATAACGGCACGGATACTACGAATAACGGCAATTCGGGCAGCACGGAAAACGGCGGCACCACTGAAACAGAAAACGGACCGTCAAACAACAACCGACTTGCAAGCCTTACGGTAAAGGGCGTGGAGCTTACCCCCAAGTTTGACCCCGAGGAGAAAAAGTACACCGCAACCGTTCCGTTTGAGACCGAAAAGCTGGAGGTTGAGGCAGTGCCCGCCGATGAAAAAGCTACGGTTACGATTTCGGATACCGAGCTTAAATACATCGGTAAAAATATAACCAAGGTTCAGGTGGTTTCCGAAAGCGGACTGAAAAGAACATATAAAATCTACACCACACGTTCCGCGCAGGCAAAGAAACCCTCAAATTCAAAGCCCGGTTCAGAAGGGCTGCAATGGTGGGTAATTGCAATTATTGCGTTTGCAGCCGCGGCGATTGCGGCAGTGATTATAATTTTAATAATCAAAAAAAGAAAAAAGAAATCTTAAACGACTAACGAGGAGGAGCAGTCTTGAAACGAATATCTGCTTTAATATGCGCAATATGCCTTACAGCCGCAAGCCTGCATATTACCGCGTTTGAGGAGAATAACGTGTCGGCTCAAGCCGAGGCCGACAAGGGCGGTTATTCCGCATATATAAAGAAAAGCAACGAATACGGTTTTGCGGAGTCCGGCGTATATGCAGACTGCTCTTCGCCTGTTTTATCGGGTAACTGCGCCGAGTATACGGTAAACATAGCAAAAGACGGATTATATAATCTGGTTGTCACTTATTCGCCTAAAAGCGTCGGCGGCAGTGATTTGAAATTCGGCTTACAGATAGACGGGGAATATCCCTTTGACGAGGCTGAAAGCCTTGAGCTTCCGAGATTTTGGCGGGATAAGGGCGATATACGCACCGATGAATACGGAAATCAGCAGGCGCCCGAACAGGAGGAGATTACCGATGAATCCACCGTGACGGTATATGACCCCGACGGTGTTTCGGTTCAGCCTTTAATGTTCGCTCTGTCTGAGGGTACGCATAAAGTTAAGGTTATATACGGAACAAGTAACTTAACTATTAAAAAGCTTGCATTTGCCGCTCCCGACGCGGTTAAGGACTATAAAGAGGTAAGGGGTGCATATTCGGATAAAAACGCTGCCGATTCGGGTGAAATAGTAATCGAGGCGGAAAAGCCCATACGCAAGAACGCCGTTTCGCTTGTGGCAAAATCCGATAATAATTCGCCAAAGGTTACTCCTGCCGATTCGGCGTTTGATTTGTGCAATATAATAGGCGGTTCAAGCTGGAAAACACCGAATGAAACCATAACATGGGAATTTAACGCCCCGAGCGACGGTCTATATAAAATAGGTATGGTTTGCAAGCAGGATCTGAATATGAATTTCTATTCATACCGCACGCTCAAAATAGACGGTAAAATTCCGTTTTCGGAGTGCAGCGCCTTAAAGTTCGGGTATGATGTTGACTGGCAGACCGAAATTTTATCGGACGACAGCGGCGAGCCGTATCTATTTTACTTAACGGCGGGCAAGCATGAAATTTCCCTTTCGGTAACACTGGGGGATTTATCCGAAATATACAGCGAATTAAATTCGGTTTGCAACGAGCTTGGAAATTTATATCTTGATATTACCATGATTACGGGCGAAAGCCCCGACCAAAACCGAGATTACGAACTTCACAAGCAGATACCCGATTTTATTGACAAATTGTCGGCAATTGATAACAGCCTTTCAAAAATCACAAAATCGCTTAACGGAATTACGGGCGGCAAGACCAACTCGCTTATTGCGGCGGTAAACAATATGTCCCGCGTAGTAAGTTCCATGAAAAAGAATTATTATAACGCGCCTAAGTATTTAAGCGATTATTATAACAACTATTCCACGGTAAGTTCTTGGCTGTACGATATGAAATCAATGCCGTTAAGCCTTGATCAGATTCGTATTTGCCCCTCTAATAAAGAGTTTTCCTTTAAAAAGGTAAACTTCGGGCAGAAAATGGCATTTACGGCTAAAAGATTTATTTCCTCGTTTTCGGGCGATTACAACACCGAAGAAAAGAAAAAGGATAACAAGACGGTCAACCTTTGGGTAAACTGGGGCAGAGACCAATCAATGGCGCTCAATACGCTGATAAAAGAAAGATTCACGCCCGAAACAGGAATTAACGTAAACTTAAAAATAACCGCGGCAAGCCTTACAAAGGGAATTTTATCGGGTAATACGCCCGATGTCAGTCTTCAGCTTTCAAGAACCGAGCCTGTTAATTTGGCTTTGCGCGGGGCGCTGTATGACCTGACAAAGTTCGAAGATCATGATGATGTTATAAGCAGATTCGGCGACAGTGCAGAGCTGCCGTATACATATAAAAACGGCGTATATGCTTTGCCCGACACACAAAGCTTTTACCTGATGTTTTACAGGAGCGATATTTTAGCAAAGCTCGGTATTGCGGTGCCCGAAACCTGGGATGATTTTCTGGCGGCTGTGGGCGTACTGCAAATAAATAATATGAACGCCTATATTCCTTATACGCAGATAACCGACGCTTCAACCGTTAACGCGGGGGTAGGCGGGCTTAATATGTTCGCCTCAGTTTTGCAGCAGTTCGGCGGGGATATGTATAACAAGGAGCAAAACGAATGTTTGCTTAACAGCACGCTTTCGTATAAAGCGTTTAAATACTGGACAGAGATGTATACAAAGTTCAAGCTGCCTACAACGGCAAGTTTTTACAACCGTTTCCGCGCGGGTACTATGCCGCTGGGAATAGAGGTTTATACAACCTACACCACATTGGCAGAGGCAGCGCCGGAAATTAAAGGGCGCTGGGGTATTGCCCTTGTTCCCGGAATAAAGACCGAGGACGGAAAAATAAACCACACCGTGGCGGGCGCGGGTACGGGCTGCGCTGTTTTAAGCGCCTGTAAGGATAAGGACTCCGCCTGGGAATTTTTGAAATGGTGGACAAGTGCCGAAACACAGACCGCCTATAACAACAGCGTTGAATCGGTGCTCGGAACCGTTTCCAGAATCGCGACCGCAAACACCGAGGCATTTTCAAAAATGTCCTGGGAAGGAAACGATGTTGAAATATTAACCGAGCAGCGCAAAAACATTAAGGAAATACCCGAAATTCCGGGCAGCTACTATGTTTCGCGCTCGGTGGATCAGGCATTCTGGAATGTTGTGGACAGCGGCAAGCGACCCAAGGATATGCTCGAAAAATGGAGCGCTATTGCCAACAGTGAAATCAAGAGAAAAATCAAAGAGTATGAGAAGTAAGGAGTGTGCGGTATGTTCAGAAAAAAATCCGATGCGAAGCCTTTAATTGAAAAAGAACAAATTCCATATGCCGTACTTTTAGCTCCGTTTTTTATACTGTTTTTCCTGTTTATATTTTTACCGGTTATATGTTCAATAGTTTTAAGCTTTTTCAGCTTTGATATGGTGTCTGCACCGTCGTTTGCGGGGGCGGATAACTATATAAGAATGTTTCTTGACGACGATGTGTTCTTAACTACGTTAAAAAACACCCTTTTGTTAGCGGTTTTGACAGGTCCTGCAGGTTTTCTGCTTTCCTTTATTTTAGCGTGGTTTATTAACGAGTTCAGCCCTCGGGTGCGCACCGTGCTTTCATTTATGTTTTACTGCCCCGCACTTGTGGGAAACGCGCTTTATATATGGCAGATAGCGTTCAGCAACGACAGCTACGGATACGCAAACAGCCTTTTATTATCGGCGGGGCTTATAGTGGAGCCAATAAACTGGCTTAAAAACCCGACGTATATTATACCGATAATCGTTATTGTTCAGCTGTGGATGAGTATGGGCGTTTCGTTCCTTGCGAATATTTCAGGCTTGCAGAATATAAATACCGAAATGTATGAGGCGGGCGCGATAGACGGTATTCGCAACCGCTGGCAGGAATTGTGGTATATAACACTGCCCGCAATGGAGAATATGCTGCTTTTCAGCGCGGTTATGCAAATTGCAAGCGCCTTTTCAATCGGCTCTGTTTGTACTACACTGGTCGGTTATCCGAGTGTGAACTATACCGCCGATACTATCGTTTCATATCTGACGGACGTCGGCACCACTAAATATGAAATGGGCTATGCGTGCGCAATTTCGGTTATTCTGTTTTTAATGATGGCGTTAACCCGCGCCCTTATAGGCAAGCTTTTAAGAAGGGTAGGTCGGTAAAGTATGGCAAAAAAACGTATTCATACCGCCGGACTTACCGGCAAAGAGCTTGAAAAGCAGATTAAGCGTATGAAAATATCAAAGGTAAATCAGGCAAAGCGGTATACCCGCTCAAAGGCAGGCAATTTCTTTTATATTCTGTTTTTGCTTTTGGCGGCGGCTTTTTCGGTATTACCTCTTATTTACTGCGTGGCAACCTCTTTTAAACCGCTTGACGAGCTGCTGGTCTTTCCGCCGAGATTTTTTGTTTACCGCCCTACGGTGCAAAATTACGCGGCGCTGCCGGGTTTGCTTTCAAGCCTGCGCGTTCCGCTTACAAGGTATATTTTCAACAGTTTGTTTGTTTCGGCTGTAACAACCGCGCTTTATATTATTCTTTCAACCGCCGCGGCGTTCGCGCTTTCAAAATCCAAGCTGCGGTTCAGAAAGGTTTTCTTCCTTATGGTGCAGTTTGCGCTGCTGTTCAATGCGTTTACGCTTGCAATTCCGCAGTACCTCATTTATTCGTATCTCGGAATAATTGATACATACTGGGTTTATATTCTGCCTATGCTGGCGGGTACAATGGGCGTATTCCTTATGAAGCAGTATATGGAGGGCAGCATACCCGACGCGCTTTTAGAGGCGGCGCGCATAGACGGCGCGGGACCGTACAGAATATTTTTTCAAATAGCAATACCAATGGTAAAGCCGTGTATTATGACGCTTATGCTTTTCGGCTTCCGTGACGCGTGGGCAATAGCACCCGGTGAGACTATTTTTACCGAGTCGCTTAAAACTCTGCCGGGCGCCGTAAGCCAGATAACTGCCGCCGGTATTGCAAGGGCGGGCAGCTCAATGGCAATTACGGTAATTTTAATGATTCCGCCTATTCTTGTTTATATGATTTCTCAAAGCAATGTTCTTGAATCAATGAACAGCGCGGGTATTAAGGGGTGAGCTTGTATGAAGAACTGTAAACCGGTGAAGTTTATAGCCTATATATTGCTTTGTGCGGCTCTTATAACCGGACTTTATGTATCGGCTGATACATACGAAGAGGTGCCGACCCCGAGCTATACCTATTGGAGCGGCGGTAAGACCAAAAAAGCCGTTAAGACCAAGGCGCTTTACAGCTTTTATAAATACAGCGAGCTGGCGGAATACGACAGCGGCGCCGCAGAGCCTGCACATATGGCTTACAGCCCCGACGGAAAGCTTTATATACTTGATACAAACGGTAAAATAATGATTTTGGATAGGGAATACCGTTTGATTTCCGAAATAAGCAGTGTTAATTACGGCGGAGAAAATATCACATTTTCGGGCGCGCGGGGAATATACATTGCAAGCGACGGCTTGCTTTATATATGCGATACAGAAAATAAGCGCGTTATTATTTGCAGCGGAAACACGGTTGAAAGAATAGTAACAAAGCCCGAATCCTCCGTTATACCGTCCGACTTTGAGTTTACACCGATTCGCATAGTTAAGGACTCAAGGAATTTTTCCTACCTGCTTTGCGACGGCTGCTACTACGGACTTATGGTTTTTGATTCCGATTTCAGGTTTATCGGCTTTTTCGGCGCAAATAAGGTTGCAAACAGTATTTTAGACGCGGTGAGCAATTGGTTCACCTCAATATTCAATACGGGTGAAAAGCACGAGGCGACCGTTAAAAAGCTGCCGTACCAGATAACCGATATTGCAATGAACAACGGCTTTGTGTGCGCGGTCAACGCGGAGGAAAAGGGTCAGCTGAGAATGTTCGCTACCACCGGCGATAACATATTGCGGTACAGCGAGCAATATGAAAACGGTAACGGCGACGAATATAATTTTGCGGATGAACCTAACAGCTTTGTGGATGTGACCGATAAATGGGCAAATTTGCTTACGCAGTCGTTTTCGTCGGTTGCGTCGGACTCATTCGGATATATGTATGCCCTTGATTCGATGCAGGGCAGAATATATATCTACGATGAAGAGTGCAATATAATCGGCGTTTTCGGCGGCGGTATGGGCAGCGGCAGTCAAAAAGGCACATTTGCCACGGCGGGCACGCTGGCAATTTACGGCGATGATTTAGCCGTCATTGATATTGTTAAAAAAAGCCTTACGGTATTTAAAATAACCGAATACGGCAAAGCGGTTAAAAACGCTCAGCGCCTGACGCTGGGCGGCGACTACGAAAAGGCATACCCTGTTTGGCAAAGCGTTAATTCGCAGGATAAAAATATGCAGCTTGCGTATTTGGGTCTTGCAAAATATTATCTCGGTGCCGGCGATTATCCCTCGGCAATGAAATATTCAAAAACGGGAAACGACCAAACCGTTTATGCGCAGGCTTTCCGTTCGCAGCGAAATATGTGGATTCGCGGGCATTTGTGGCTTATCGGAGTGATTGCGGCGGTAATTATTATTGCGGTAATCGCAATAAGAGTCTATTTTAAGCGAAAGCATATAAAATTTAGGGTCAACGCAAAAATTAAAAACGCATTAAAGGTGCTTACGCATCCTATAGAGTGCTTTAACAATATTAAAAATCACGGTATGGGCTCGGTTGCAATTGCTACGGTACTTTTAATTTTGTATTATGTCACATCAATCAGTCAAAAGCTTTTAAGCGGGTTTATGTACCAAAATACCGATTTAACCTCGTTTAATTCCGTGTTTACACTGCTCGGTACGGTGGGCGTTATGCTGCTGTATGTAACGGTAAACTGGGCGGCGTGTATTCTTTTTGAGGGCAAGGGTAAATTCAAGCAAATATACTGTGCTTCTATGTATTGCCTTATTCCTCTCATTTTAAATTCACTGCTTTACATTATACTGTCGTATGTAATAATTCCCGATTCCAATTCGGGGTTTGGGTTACTTACGGTATTTTTCCAAGCATTTTTCGTGATTTTGATTTTGCTTTCAATCACTGTCATTCACGATTTCGGCTTTATGAAGTCGGTAGGGCTCGGAATTGTAATTATCATCGGTATGGGAATTTTCGGCTTTGTGTTATTTGCGGTTTTCTCACTGGCACAGGATCTTATAAGCTTTGTGCTCGGCGTTATAAAAGAAGTAGCTTTGCGTTAGGGGTGTATGTATGAAAAGGTATCTGGCATTTATAACGGCATTGGTTTGCCTTTTTTCGCTCTGCTCCTGCAAGAAAAGCGCCGATGGTAGCGGCAGCTCATACAAGCTCCCCGAAAAAATATCCTCTTTAAAATCAGGCAAAGCCGCCGAAAATGATAAATTCGTGCTTTCGTGGGATGAGGAAGTAGGCAACATAATTCTTGTTGAAAAAGCAACGCAGAAATGCTTTTCTTCAATTCCGTATGATTACTATTCGGGCAAAAAATCAACTAACGATTATGCCGACGGTAACTTTCGTTCCTCGGTAATTATATCGTATGTAAATTCAGAGGACAACTCGTTTTCGGAACTGTATTCGTATGAGGCGGCATTTGCGAACAATACGGTGCACAGTGTGAAAATTAAAAACGGAATAAGATTGATCTATTTCTTCAACGACGCCGAAATAGCGGTTCCGGTTGATTACACGCTTACCGACAGCGGATTGCAGGCGGAGGTGCTGGTAGATCAGATTTCCGAAAACAGTAAGTACAGAATTTATACGGTTTCGGTGCTGCCTTATTTGGTATCGGCTGAAAATGGCGGCGAGTCATATTTGTTCGTGCCGTCGGGCAGCGGGGCTTTAATGTATACCGACGACGGCGTTCGGGATATAAGGAAATATGAAGAACCGATTTACGGTGCCGACCTTACGGAAAGCGGTGTTCGCGGTGTATCCGAAAGCAGAAACGTGCTGCTGCCGGTCTTCGGGGCTAAAAACGGTAATTCCGCAATGCTCGGAATTGTAGAATCGGGTGCGGAAACAGCCTACATATGCGCGCAGGCGGGGGATAAGGATCTGGGTTATTCCTCGGTGTATTGCAAATTCAAGCTCCGCGGTTCGGATTCGGCGCAGATTAAGGATGTAGGCAATTTAACGCAGATCGTCGAGAAAACAAGCGACGCCAGGGTAAAGCTTAAAAAAGCCGCCATTAGGTATAATGTGCTTTCGGAAAATTCCGATTATAACGGTATGGCAAAGGCTTACCGCGAATACCTTACCGATAAAAAGCTGCTCGGCGAAAATGTCGATGAAAAGGCGGTATTTATTCAAATGCTCGGCGGCGCAAAGGCGAAAAGGAGCTTTTTGGGTATTCCTTACGATACTGTGGTTCCCGCAACCACCGTAACGCAGGCAGAGGATATTGTAAACGATTTGGGCACCGTGCTCGAAAACGATTTTATTGTTAATCTTAAAGGCTTCGGAAACGGCGGACTCGATTATTCCGCTGTCGGCGGCGGTTTTACCGTGAACGGAAATATAGGCACGGTTAAGCAGCTTAAAAAGCTTTCCGAATGGTGCGCAAAAAGTGATATAAACCTGTCTATGGATTTTGATTTGCTGCGCTTTAACGATTCGGGCGGCGGCTTTTCAAAATCAAAGAGCGCGGCGCGCTCGGCAAACGATATTGCGGCAAAGGTTTATTCCTTTAATTTAATAACTCATTCTAAGGATGAAGGCGCCGAAATATGTTATTTGCTCTCGCCGTCATACTTTAATAAGGCGGCGGATAAGCTGCTTAAATATCTGCCGAAAACGGGTCTTAAAAGCGTTTCCTTGCAGACGGCGGGCAGCATTGCCTACGGGGACTACTCAAACCGCTATTACTATGTTAAAAACGGGTTTGCGGATAACATAGAGCAAATGATAAAAAAGGTTAAAAACCAAAAGTATAAAATCGTAACCGAGGCGGCAAACGTATATGCCGCGGTGCTGTCGGATTATATTTTTGCGGCTCCGCTGTCGTCAAGCAGATATACCTCGCTTGATACCGATATTCCGTTTTATCAGGCGGTATTTAAGGGCAGCGTTCCGCTTTCGGGCGAGCCGATAAATTTAGCCGAGAACGCATCGCGGGAGTTTTTAAAAGCGGTATCTACCGGCTCCGCTTTGGAATTTACGGTTATAGGGTCGTTTGACGAAAGGTTTGTGAATTCAAAGCACAGCGCGCTTGCGGGGAGCGTTTACGACGGTGTGAAAACGCAGATTGATGAGCTTTATAAAAAATACAGCCCGCTGTTTACCGCCGTTAAGGGCGAGACGATAGAAAGCTATAAAATAAACGGGGAAATCACCGAAACGCTGTTTTCAAACGGCGTAAGGGTCTACTGTAATTTCGGCGATACCGATGTTAATACCGATTTGGGCGTTTTAAAACCGAACGGTTTCATTTACGGATAAAGGAGGGAAGAGCAATGCGAAAAAATCATGGCTATGAAAGCAAAAAGAGCCTTTACGGTTTTATGTTTATTCTCCCGTGGATAATAGGCTTTTCGCTTTTCTTCCTTATGCCGTTTGTTCAGTCGGTCGTATTCTCCTTTTCCGAGGTATCTATTACCCAAAACGGCTTTAAAACCGAATTTACGGGTATTGAGAATTACCGTTTCATATTTTTTGAGTCCGCTAAATATGTGGATAATCTTGTATCAAGCTTTACGGGGTTTATTTATAAGGTTCCCATAATTTTTGTTCTTTCATTTATAATCGCGGTTGTATTGAACGGCGATTTCCGCGGCAGGGCATTTTTCCGTTCCCTGTTCTTTATTCCGGTAATTGTTTCAACGGGTGTTGTTATGAAGTATATCGGGGCGGATTCAATGATGGAAAGTATGCGCTCGGCAGGCGGCTCGGGCAGCGCGTATGCCGGCGGACTGATTGATTTCACAAAGGTGTTTGCGGGGCTGGGTCTTCCGACCTCCGTAACCGAAATTATTACAAAATATCTGAATGATATTTTCAATCTTGTTTGGAATTGCGGAATACCGATTGTGCTGTTTATTTCAGGGCTGCAATCCATACCGGCGCAGTTGTATGAGGTTTCAAGAGTCGAGGGCGCAACTAAATGGGAGGAGCTTTGGTACATAACCGTGCCTATGCTCAGGCACTCAATGATTTTGGTTGCCGTATTTACAACGATCGATTTTTGCGCCTCATCCGAAAATAAGGCGATGAAACAGGCGTTTACCCTGCTTTTGGAGCAGCAGAACTACAACGAAAGCTCGGCTATGATGTGGGCGTTCTTTATGCTTATAGGCATTGTTTTCGCACTGATTTTGTTTTTGGTTCAGCACTTTATATTCAGGCGCTGGGAATAGGAGGAGAAAAATGAATAGGTTTAAGTTTCCCGATTTTCATAATCCTATATATAAAAAGAAATCGAAAAACGCTTTTAGTCTTATATTGAAATATTTCTTCCTTATAGCAATCGGCTATATAGTGCTGTTTCAAATATTTTATATGATAAGCTACGCTTTCAGACCCGAATCGGAAATGACCGACCCGAGCGTTGTATGGGTTCCTAAAGAATTTACGCTTTTGAATTTCAAAAACGCGATTAAAGCACTTGATTATCGAAGCTCTTTGTTTACGACATTAACGGTGCTTATTGTAAGCGCCTTTGCAGAGGTTGCAAGCTGTGCGGTTGTGGCTTACGGGTTTGCCCGCTTTAAGTTTCCTTTTAAAAACTTCTTTTTCTTTCTTGTTATTTTAACAATTGCGGTGCCCTCTCAAATGCTGGCAATTCCTATGTATCTGAATTACGCCTATTTTGATGTGTTCGGTCTTCTAAAGCTTATAGGAAAAGCCGCGGGGCACGAGCTGCGCCCGAATTTACTGGGCACGGGCTTTGTGTTCTGGCTGCCGTCGCTTTTTGCGTCGGGTTTGCGCTCGGGTTTGTTTATATTCATTTACCGGCAGTTTTATGTGGGACTGCCGAAAGAGCTTGAAGAAGCGTCAGCAATAGACGGCGCGGGTCCCGTAAAAACATTCACAAGCATAATTGTGCCGTCAAGCGGGGTTGCTATACTTACGGTTGCGATTTTCTCAATTGTATGGCATTGGAATGAGTGCGATTTATCATCCCTTTATTACAATGATCACTATCCGCTTTCGGTAATGCTTTCGTTTATGTCCTCAAAACTTGAGGGCGTTGCGAACGACAGCAGGGGAATACGTATGGCGGCGTGCCTTGTGTTTGTGCTGCCGGTGCTGATTATGTATGCGCTGCTGCAGAAAAAATTCATTCAAAGTATTGATAGGGTGGGTATTGTAGGCTGATTATGAATGAAAAATTTAAGGTAAAAATAATAAGCTCCTTAGAAAAATGCTTTTTGGATGAGAGTATTTCACAGAAATCCGAATTGAAATCTATTTCAATGTTTCAAAACGAAAAGCTTTCGTTCCAGATAGCATATACCTGCGAAGATTACGGGCTGTATCCCTTTTTCTTTAAGGTGGATATTGAGGGGGAGCTTTCGGGACATATACGCCTGCGAAGGGTCAAAAATTTATCCTCGACATTTCCGGCGGTGCCGATTTCAATGGACGACGATTATTTGAGGATAAAGCCGGGGCTTTACCCGGATGTTATAGTGCCCGTTACATACAATTCACGCATTATGGCAGCCCCCGGAAATCTTGAGGCGCTTTGGGTCGATATATCGTGCGAGGGAGTAAAGTCGGGCGTTTACCCGACAAGGTTCGGCTTTTACGATGAAAACGGCGAACCCCTGGCGGAAGCAGAAATAAATATAACGCTGTTTGCGGATTTACTTCCCACACTTGATATATACCACACCGAGTGGTTCTACGCCGATTGCCTTGCGGAATATTACGGCGTTCCCGTTTTCAGCGACAGGCACTTTGAAATAATTGAAAATTATATAAAATGTGCTGTGGAAAACGAAATAAACACAATAATGATGCCGGTGTTTACGCCGCCGCTCGATACATATATCGGCGGGGAGCGCCTTACAACACAGCTTGTGAAAATAAATATTACCGACGGTAAGTATTGTTTTGATTTTTCAAACCTGCGGCGCTGGATAGATATTTGCAAGCGAAACGGCGTTAAATATTACGAAATGCCGCACTTTTACACCCAGTGGGGCGCTAAGGCAGCACCGAAATTTGTAGCCGAGGCAAACGGCAGGGAACAGATAATATTCGGGTGGAACACCCCGGCGCTGAGCGATGAATACCAAGAGTTTTTAAAGGTATTTATAACCGCATTAACAAATGAGCTTAAAAATAACGGTATTTTTAGGCAATGTATATTCCATGTTTCGGATGAGCCGAACGGCGGAGATTACGAAAGCTACTCCAAGGCAAAGATGAAAATTAAGGAGTATTTGGGCGACGCCGTAATTGTGGACGCAATGTCGCATTATGAATTATATACCTCGGGCGCGGTTGAATGTCCCGCCGTAAGCGTTTCGTTAATCAAGCAGTTTATTGACTGCGGCGTTAAGAATATGTGGGCTTATTATTGCGGCGGCGATAACAAAAAGGTGAGCAACCGCTTCTTTTCAACCCCCGCTTACCGCAACCGCATTTTGGGTATACAGCTTTATAAATACGATATTAAGGGCTTTCTGCACTGGGGTTATAACTACTGGCATAACCGTTATTCATACGATTGCGTAAACCCGTTTTTGGAAACCGCGGGCGAATACTTTGCCCCCTCGGGCGACGCGTTTTTGGTTTATCCCGCGCCCGACGGCACGCCCTATGAATCAACAAGGCTGAAGGTTTTGCGAGACGCGTTTCAGGATTTCCGCGCAATGCGGCTATGCGAACGGAAATGCGGCAGAAAGGCGGTTCTGAATTTGATTGACGAGGTTTTCGGTGATATAACCTTTACCGATTACCCAAAGCAATCAAATCTACTGGAGACGTTCAGGGAACGGCTGAATTATATGGCTGCGGAAACGCGGGAAAAAATTCAATTTGTTGATATGCCTGTAGCAAGGCTTTCAAAATAAACTAAAGGAGAATTTTTATGAAAAGTAATAGTATTGTCAGGTTTTTGGCTTTGCTGCTGGTATTTTGCGTTATGTCATTCAGCTTTGCAGGCTGTAAAAAAGATTCAAATGACGCTTCTTCAACCGATGTCAACGGCAATCTTTTAATCGGCGACGCCACAGATACGGACGATGACGACGACGAGGACATAACCTCCGGCGATTCGGCGGGCGTTGTAAGCGGGAATAAGGATAATACCGGCGGTAAAGGAAGCACCGGCGGCGGAACAACAGGTAAACCGAGTGAGGTACACAAGATAGACGAG
>OIYS01000471.1_pt1 | contig 28297 bp, 27 predicted proteins | sample 1588271 | NCBI WGS metagenome assembly OIYS01 (sample SAMN03283286) | human gut metagenome | biome: human-associated habitat; material: feces | host: Homo sapiens | place: Peru | collected 2012
GTAAAAAAGATAATAAATTTATCATGGAATATTGTAGTGATGAAAGGATAAGTGTTAGAAAATATGAATTATTATAAGGAAATAAAAACTGAAATAATAAATAATGAAATAACTAAAAAAATTAGGGACCATTCTAAAAACATGATTGGTTTAAGAGCTTACTATAATGTAGGTAAATTATTAAGTGGAGCTTATGGTGAAGGTATTATAAAAGAATATTCTAATAAATTAAGTAAAGAATTTGGTAATGGATATTCAATTAGAAAATTATATAACATGAAAAATTTATATGAAAAATTGCAGACACTGTCTGCAAAATTGACATGGAGCCACTTTAAAAAATTTTAATTACATTTTGACATAAATTTGACAAACCCTTATTAATATGTTATACTAAAGCCGATTCAAAAGGGGGAATATATTATGTTATTAAACATTTATTTAGGAACTACAGCTATAAGTTGGGCTACTATATTGATATATGGTGTTGCTTGCAAAATGAAAATAAAAAGAGATGGTTATAAGTCTGTTGACCGAAAAGAATCTTTTATGGAGACATTAGCAAGTTTTATATCATTGGTATTTAAGTGTTCTTTACCAGTTTATAATATTATTAATGCAATTGCAATTATTTGGATGCATGATAAATTTTTTGATTACATGGAAGCAGAGTTATTAAAGAATGGGGAAATTTATAAGTTAAAAGATGAACCTGCAGGTACACAATTAGAAATGGAATCATTGCAGTTTGAAAAAGAACAAAATAATACTGATAGTATTCAAAAAGTCAATGAAAAAACATATGAAGATATGCTAATTGAAGAAAATATAGCTGATTTAGAAAAAGAAAAAGAACCATTATTGAGTCAAAGGGTAAATATTAGCGAAGTAAAATTAGATCAACAGGGACCCGTACTAAAAAGAACGTTTAATTCTAAAAGGATATAATTTATGATAGTTAAAAAAGAAATCCAAAACAAACTTTGTAAATAGGATTTCTTTTTTTGATAGTAATTTTCTAGGAAGGTTTTTAACTATTTTTAAATTTCTATAAAGGTGACAATCATACTTTGTAAATAAGTCAAGGTAAACAAAAACTTGAGCTAATTTATTTACTCAAGTTCTAATTTGCTCTAGATCCAATCGGAGCTATATTTAAATCTTGTCCTAAAGATTTTAAGACTCCGGTGTATTTCTCATAAAGTCTTTCATAATCTTTTAGATATGTATCATCAGTCATTTTGCTAAATGGTATTACGGTATGATCGGTATGAACTGCAGTTGTTACAGGATTACCAGTATATTTTGTGAATATCAATTCTCCCCCTAGATTATCAAATGTCATTTTTACTTCATCATCTTTAGTTACAGTTTTGGTTATATCTAAAGTAGCCATAAATCCAATTAATTTATTCCAATCTCCATTAGTTCCACCATATTGATTAGAAATAAAATTTCCTAAAGAATACATTACAATTGTATCGCCGATTTTAGTAATAGGTTGAAGTATATGTGGATGATTACCAATTACTATATCAACTCCGAGTGAAGATAGATATTCAGCAATTTCTTTTTCTTCTTCATTTGGCATATTAATGTATTCAATACCCCAGTGCATTGCAACGATTAATACATCAACTTTATCACGAACTGCTTCAATATCTTTTTTTACTTGTTCCTTATCGTAAAGATTTAAAAGATAATTTTTTCCAGAAGGCACTTGTAAACCATTTGTTATAGTAGTATAAGATAACATTGTGTAAGTTATATTATTTTTCTCTTTTATGATAAAGTTATTTCTCATTTCTTCAGAGTCATTCATTCCACTATATAGGGTGTCTGTTGTTTTAAAATATTTTACTGTATTTAAAATTCCTTTTTCTCCTTTATCAAGAGAGTGATTTGATGCTAATGATATAGTATTAAATCCTGCATCACGCATAGCATCTACATAAGCACTTGGTGTATAAAACATGGGATATCCTGTATAAACAATAGAATCATCACCAGTTGGAGTTTCTTGATTGTAATAAGCTATGTCATAATCTTTAACAATATCCTTAACATATTTTACAGCATCTGTAAAATCATAAACGCCATTTTTATAATAGTTTCTAAAAATTACACTATGAATAAGGCCATCTCCAGTTGCAAGTAACTTTAATTTATATATTTGATCTTTTTTTGTCTCAATATTATTACTGTTATTTTTTAAAGGCGTTTTATCCGTAGTTTTCGGAGTATTAAAATAATTATAAGCATTATAAGTTAAATAACTGACTAAACAAACTAGTATTATACTTAAAAATAATTTTATAATATTTTTTTTAAATTTTTTCTTTTTTCTTCTCATGTTAATCCTTTAATAAATTATATACTTTATCTTTATCTAAATTATGTGTTTTATGCATAAAATCTGGAAGTAAATGTAAGTGAATATGCTTTATAGCTTGTGAATCACCATAGTTTATTAAAAATGTTAAAGCACTTTTATCTAATTTAAACATTAAATCTTTTGTTAATTCTTTAGCTTTTTTAAACATTTTAATTAGTATTTCATTTGAAACTTCATAAATATCTTCAAAATGTTTTTTAGGAATTATTAATGTATGACCATCAGTATCTGGAAAAGCATCAAGCATTACAAGTATGTCATCATCTTCATAAAGTATTTTAGATGGAACTTCCTTTCTTACTATTTTACAAAATAAACAATCATCTTTCATTCTAACCACCATAATAAGTATATCAAATCGTGTGTACTTTTGTAAAGTAGCTGCATATACTTAATTAGGAGCGTGATTAATTTGTCTAGTTTTAAGGAAATAGTTACTAAAGCTGTTATTGGAAAAGCTAAAAAGACTAATAGTAATTCTTTTACATTATCTCCGGAAGAAGTTCCAAATACCATTTTAGGTTGTTGGGTTATCAATCATTCATTTAATGGCGTTAAGGGGAAAAATAATTCAGTTATGATTAATGGTAGTTTTGATGTAAATGTTTGGTATTCTTATGATTCAGATAAAAAGACTGCAGTTACAACTAAAAGATTTAATTATAATGATAATTTAAATGTTCCACTTCGTAATGAAACTAATATTGATGGAGCTAGTGAAATAATAGTTAGATGTTTAAAACAACCAACTGTTTCAAATGTAAAGATTGATTCTGGTAACGTATTACTTGATATTGAAAAAGAAATGGGCGTAGAAATTGTCGGAGATGCTAAAGTTAAAATAAGTGTTGAAGATGATTATGATGATTATGATGAAATTGTTGATGAAGAAGAAGTAGATGAAATTGTTGATAATGTTGATGAAAATTATTTAGATAATAATTAAAATAAAATCACCTCGAAAAAAGGTGGTTTTATTCTTTTACTAATGGATTAAAATTACTGATAGCATTAATTAATTTAGGATGTTTGATGATGAAATGAATAGTAGGGTTTTCTTCTTTAGATATAATTACTAGTTGCTTACTTAATATAGTTACTGTTATATTTTTAAATGTAGATGTTTCTAATTTATTTAACTTATAGTTTTTATTTTTTTTAGAAAACTCTATTGTTTCGTCTAAATGTTGTAAATATTCTTCATATGTATAATTAATTCTTTTTTCATAAAATATATCTGAAAGTAATAAGTTCGGTTTAGTATTTTTAAATTCTTCCTTTGAAAATATATGAATATTGTCACCTATAGGGGATGAATTTAGAATAGAGTTGTAGGTTAAGGTTAAGTTATTTTTATAGTTTATTATTTTTGTAATATCATTTTTATTTATGTTATTTCTTTTTAGTATAGATGTAAGAAGATTATTGCTGATAGTAAAAAGAGGTAAACTAGATAAGTATCTTGTTCGAGGTTCATTTATCTTGTAATAATCTTTTAGAAAATCATTATATAAATCAGCAGTATCTTTTTTATATATATTCATTAATGGACTAGCTTTTTTTAATAAACTTTGTGATTTTTCTTGATAATATGCTACTTCTTTTTTGTTATTGGTTAAATAATATTTTCCTTTGTTATGGTATCCATTTATTGATTCACCTGCTAGGGCTAAATTATTTGATACATAGGTTAGATTTTGATAAATATTTGTTTTAATATCTTTAAAATAATATGGAGTTACTTGGCCAGTCATATATATTGGAATCCAACTTTCAAGTCCTAGCATCATTTCATTAAATGGTCGATCTAAATTATGTATAATATTTAAATGAATACCTTTTTTTAACATACATGCTATACCAAACATCCATTTTTTTCCAAATTCTATATCTTTAGCCATATCTTCCATTGGCATATCACTACACATAAATACCTTATTATTTTTAGTTAGAACAGTGCCTTTAAAAAAATCAAGTTCTCCTTTTTTCATTTCTTCAATTCCATAATAAGTTTTGGTTTTCGTTATGTAAAAAGGTATATTTGGTATTTTTAATTCATCAAATTTTATAGCTTTAATATAATCATTTAAATTAAAATTATCTAAATTTGTTAAGAATGTTTCTATTTTAGTTTCTTTTGTATTTTTATTATTTGTTAAAAATATAAGTAATTGATCATACAATGTATTTTGATTTAATTCCTTATAATCAATATTTAAGATACTAGATAGTTTTTTTAAATCTTCACTTGTATTATATTTATTTATAATGTATGTTATTACTTTTTTGGAAAATTCAATTGGTTCACTAGGTTTAGTTTTTCCATATCTAATTCTTGATATGTGAGATGAATCAAATAGTGTATATTTTGACATGTCTTTTAAATTTATTTTTAAAGTATTTATTAAGTCATTTAGGTTTTTACTAAATGTTTCATAGTCAAAATCATCTTTATTTAAAGAAGTGTTAATTTCAGATTCTATTTCTTCTTTTTTATATTTTTTATTACTTAATGTTGTTAGGGCATCAATGATTTTTTTAGCTTGAATACTATCTTTTTCGGGAGTTCTTTGACTACTTCTGTATCTACTTATTACAGAAGGAGAAATACCTGTTAAATCTGATAGTTTTTTTGAGCTGCATTTAAATTCTTCTAGATATTTGTTTAGTAAATCACTAAATTTCATAATAATATTCACCTAAAGGTATTATACTATATATAGGTGTAGTTGTCATTAAAAACAATGTTTTAGATGGAAACTTAATTGTTATGTTATTGTATATAAATTATAATATTATTAGGAATGGAGAATATTTATGAATAAAAAGAAATTAATTATTATTGTTTGTAGCATAGTTTTGGTTGCGGGTTTAGGATTTGGAATTTATAAAGTAACTAAATCAAATGATACAAATAATAATGGGGGAGTTATTAAAACAGATAAGGGTAATGTTAAAATAGTTAAAAATGCTGCTAGTCAAATTGTTTTGGAAGACTATAGTGATGCTAATTTTAATATGAAAATACCTAAAGGGTGGAAAGTTCAAACACTTGGAGACTATATTCATTTTACAATTAAGGTTTATAATCCTGAAAATCCAACATATCAATTTTTCTTTAATTTAAAAAGTGAAGGATATAATAAATCTGAAGAAGCAAAAAGATGGCAACAAAAGTTTTATCCGAATGATATGTTTGCTAAAACTGCAGTTATAGCTACGAAAGATACTGAAGGATTTTATAAAATATTTAATGAAATGGGGCCTTTAAATAATAATGCAACATTTACGTTTCCTATTTTGACTGATTTTACGGTTATTGAAAATTTAGGAAAGAGTTCGCTTGGTGGTGATGTTTTACGGGCATCATTTAAAGATGAAGCTGGTAAAGATGCTGAAGGATTGTTTACAGCTTATGTTTATGATGCAGGACCATATTATGTTTCAGAAGACTTCATGTCAACAAAACAAATAGATATTTACTTTTTAAGTGTTTATGATGCTATTTTTGTAACTACTCCGAAAGATGAATTTGTTGATTGGGAAGAAACATTAAATAAAGTTTCAGCATCATTAGAATTTACTGATGCGTTTATGAATGGTTTTAATCAAGAACAAGATGCAGTTATGAAAACATTTCAAAATGTAAGAAGTATTTGTAATCAAATTTCTGATGGTATTATGGATTCTTGGGAAAAAAGAAGTGCAACATATGATATAATGAGTCAAAAACAAAGTGATGCTACACTTGGATATGAAAGAGTTTATGATACAGAAACTAATGAAATTTACAAAGCTTATAATGGATTTACAGATGATTATGATGGAGAAAGATATAAGTCTATAAGTGATGATATGTATACGAAGAAAACAGATGGCTATATCGAAAAAATAGGTGAATAATGAAAGATAAAAAGACATGGATAATAGTGGGTTGTTTAATTTTAGTAGTATTAGTTGTGGCAATAATTTTATTTAATAAAAAAGATAGTGAAACTGATGATAAAAAAGATGATAAAGATGTAACGTCATTAGTTTTAGAAACTGCTAAAAATAGTAATAAAAATGCTAGCGATTACAAAAAGTTTTTAGGGGGAGAAGTATTAAGTGAAAGTACATATTTTAATGAATATACTTTTATAAGTAATAATAAGGCTTATGTTTTTGATCCTCAAAAGTTGGAAAATGGAGAGTTTAGTTATAGAAAAGTTTTAGATATTCCGGAAGATTTAAAAATAGTTAATATTGGTATTCCATATGGGGCTGATATACATTTTATAACAAGTAATGATGAATACTATTCAATTGAAGATAATAATTTAGATAATAAAGTTGAAGATAGTTATAATATGTTTGCTAATGCAAAGTATGAGTTGCAAAAATTTTATGACTCATATAGTAAAGAAACTTATGGGGAAAAATTAGATTATGATTTAATATTTAATTTACATATGGTTAAAGATAATATAATTTATAAATTAACTATTCCATTTGAAAGTTTTCATGATAAGAAATTTTATCCATTTACTAAAACCAAAGTTGATGGAAATTATGAAGGTGAAAAAATATTAAATGTATATAATGATAGAATAATAAGAACTGATAAGGCTTTTTATGAGATTGTAGATTATTATAAAAATGGAGAAAGAACTACAACAACATTGAAAATGAAAATGCTAACAAAATATTATGATGAAGTATTAACATTTACATATAAGTATGTGGTACTTAAAGATTATACTTTAATACCTATTAGTGATACATTAGTAAATCGTGGTAAAAAATATGTAGAATATAATTATAAAGATTGTTTTGAAGAAGAAATAAAAGATTTTACAGAATAGGAGACAAATGATGAAAAAAATGTTTTTTACGGTAGTTTTAGTTTTTGCAGTTATGTTTAACGTTAATGCTTTAGAGAAAAATGAAGTAACTTTAAACTTTGCAGGGGGAATTATTCACGATGGTTATGTTGAATATGACAAAGTAGCAAATGTACAATTATTTAAAGGAGATGAGTTAGTTACTAATATTACAAATAATATGGTAATTGATTTAAATGAAGCAGAGTATAAGTTTGTAATTGAAGAAATCCAAACTGAAACTATAGGTGTTACAAAACCTGGAACGGTAAAATTAAGAGTTAATAATTGGTATTATCCCATTACAACATCATTAGTAGAAGGTGGTAAATCTACATTTAAATTAGATTCAACTATGTTTAGTGGAACTTTAGAAGTTAAATTTATAAGAACAAATATTGCTATTAATACAACAGTTAAAAATGAATACAATGACGTATCATCAAAAGGTAGCATTGATTTAACTGATGGTAAGGAATATGTAATAGATTTTTCTAAAAACAATGAAATAACAGAAGGATTAAAGTCATTTGTAGATTTAGAAAAAACATTATATTACAAAAGAGTAAACAATGGTCTATCAATTACAGATAATGAAAATGAAGCTGTTATAAAGATAGTAGGAAAAAAGTCTGAAAATAAAGCAATATTAACTGCAGTAAATGTTGGAACTAAAAAAAGTGAAATTTTTAAAGGATTTCATATGCAATATACAGGTTCAGCACTTGATTATAATAGCACTAGTGATGGTATTATATATGAAACAAGATTTGATTATTATACTAGATGTACTTATGAATTTACATTTAAATATGCTGAAGATGTACAAGAAAAAAGAGAATATCAAGTAATCGAAGGAGCTAATCAAGAATATACTATAAATAAAGATAATGAATTAACATTTAAAGTTGATGCAGATTATAATTTGTTTGCTAAAGTATATATTGATGAAAACTTGGTTGATGCAAGTAATTATAAAGTTACTGAAGGAAGTACAATTATTACATTGAATAAAGAATATGTAAATACATTAAATAATGGAAAGCATACTTTAAAAGTTGAATTTAATGATGGAGAAGCAAATACAGAATTTAGTGTTTTAAAAGAAGAAATTAAAAATTCAAGTGTAAATGAAGAAGTTAAGAATCCTAGTACAAGCGATAATATTGAAAAATATGTTATATTGGGAATTGCTGCATTAGTTGGTGTTATTGGATGTACATTAATTCTTAAAAGAAATTTAGAAAAATAAATTAAATTAACTACCTATTGTGGTAGTTTTTCTTTTCTCATGATATAATATGTTTTAAGGAAAGTGATTTATGTGAATCAAGAGAAGATTGGTAAACTAATTAAAAAGATTAGAATAAATAATAAATTAAGTCAAAAAGAATTTGCGGATAAATATGGAGTTACACCACAAGCTGTAAGTAAATGGGAAACTGGTAAAAATATTCCTGATATAGCAATATTAAAAGAAATATGTAATGATAATAATTTAAAAGTAGATGAATTTTTGAGTGCAAAATCTAAAGAGAAGAAAAATGTTATTTTAATTATGATTGGTTTAGCTATAATTATCGTGGGTATTGGAATTATTTCTGTAATACATGGTAATAATAGTTTTAAATTAAAAACAATATCATCCGCATGTGAAGAATTTGGTTTATATGGAAGTATTGCTTATAATAAGAGCAAGTCAAGTATTTATATTGATAATGTTACTTATTGTGGTGAAGAAGTGTTACCTAGATATAAAAAGATAAGTTGTACGTTATTTGAGAGTGAAAATGGTACTATAAATGTTATAAATTCTTATGAATCAGATGGAGATAAAAGTTTAACAATTGATACATTTTTAAAAGATTATTCATTTAAAGTAGATAACTATGAACATTCTTGTAATAACTTTAAAAGAGATTCGTTCTATTTAGAAATTAAGGCAGTAACTTTAGATGGAAAAGTAGAAATACATAAGATTCCTTTGATATTAGAAGATTGTAAATAACCTTTACAAAATTTAGATGTAAAATATAAAATAAGACTAGTAAAATAGTCTTTTTTTTGATAAAATTGATTTAGAAAGTAAGGTTGATGAAAATGTTTTTAGGTGAAAATCCAATTCATATTGAAGTTTTAAATAAATCTGATATTGCTAAATTAGTGTTAATGCCTGGGGATCCTTTGCGAGCTAAATATATTGCGGAAAATTTTTTGGAAAATGCAAGGTGTGTTACTAGTGTTAGAAATATGCTAGGGTTTACTGGTACTTATAAAGGCGTTCCAGTTACTGTTATGGGAAGTGGAATGGGTATGCCTAGTATGGGTATTTATTCTTTTGAATTATTTCACTTTTTTGGAGTTGAAAAAATTATTAGAATTGGTACTTGTGGTGCTGTTAGTCCAAAGGCTAATATAAATGATATGCTTTTAAGTGAAAGAGTTTATAGTGAATCTAATTTTGCTTATACTTTTAATAATTATAGAGAAAGAGTTGTAATGGCAGATGAAGCGTTAAATAATAATGTAATGAAAGCTGCAGATGAACTTGGATTAAATAATAAATTACATAAAGGGATGCTTACAACTATGGATGTATTTGGTCCATATATAGATTTTGAAAGAGTTTTAGCTAGAATTCCAAAAGAATATGAAGTTTTAGGAGAAGAAATGGAAGCTTTTGGACTTATTCATATAGCTAATAGTATGAATAAAAGTGCAACAGCAATTGCTACAGTTGTAGATTCTAAATATAGTGATGTAGTTTTATCAATTGAAGAAAGACAAACTTCACTTAATAATATGATAAAATTAGCACTTGAAGCCATAATAAAATAAAGAGGTAGGGTTGATTTGATGCAAACTATAAATGAAGAAATATTTAGAGCTTATGATATACGAGGAACTTATCCTGAAACAATTAATGAACAAGTAGCGTTTACAATTGGAAAAAGTTATGGTTCTTATTTGCAAGAAAAATATAATAAAAATACGTGTATTGTATCTCATGATAATAGATTGTCTAGTGAATCTTTAACTCAAAATTTGATTAAAGGACTTATATCAAGTGGGCTTAATATTATATCTTTGGGTTATACTACAACTCCGATGAATTATTATGCAAGATATATAAATAGAATGCCTGGTATAATGGTTACTGCTTCACATAATCCTAAAGATGATAATGGGTTTAAAATGTCATTTGATGGAATGATTAATGCTCGAGGAGAAATGATTGAAGATTTTAAAAATTATACTTTACAAGGTAATTTTAGAAGTGGACAAGGAAGGATAACTAATGCAAATATTACAGATAAGTATGTTGAGTATTTGAAATATTCTATAAAATATGGAAAAAATAAAAGAAAAATTGTTATAGATCCTGGAAATGGTGCTACGGCTCATATCATAAGAAAAGTTTTTGATAGTACATTTTGTACACCAATATATATAAATGAAGTTTCTGATGGAAGTTTTCCAAGTCATCATCCAGATCCATCTGTTAAAGAAAATATGGTGCAATTACAAAAAGCGGTGAAAGATAATAAAGCAGATTTTGGGGTTGCATATGATGGTGATGGAGATAGAATTGGGGTTGTTATGGAAAATGGTGAGTTGCTTCCGATTGAATATTTAATGTTATTTTATATTAAAGATATGATTGGAAATGTTAAAAATAGGACTTTTCTATATGATATAAAATGTTCTAAAGTTATTGAAGATATGTTAAGTGTTTGGGGAGGCAAAGGAATTTGTTATAGAACTGGAGCTTCATATACACAATTTAAAACTCATGAAGATAATTTGCCTTTTGGGGGAGAATATTCAGGACATCTTTATTTTAGAGATCGTGATGCTGATTGTGGTAGTGCTATTTATGCTTCTTTAAGATTACTAGAAATAATGAGTAAGACAAGTGAAAAAATGAGTAAACTAATTAAAGATTTTCCAAGTTATTATTCGACGCCAGAGATAAAAATACCTAGTGAAGATAGTTTGAAGTTCGGGGTTGTTGAACAAATTAAAGCTTATGCTAAAAAAAATAATTATCCGATTAATGATATTGATGGAGTAAGAATAACGTATACTAATGGATGGGTTTTAGTAAGGGCAAGCAACACTGGACCAAATATTACTTTTAGAGCAGAAGCAACAAGTCCTGAAGGTATAATATCTTTACAAAATATATATTTACCTATGATAGAAAAATTTAATACTCATATAGATATTTTATAAAGAACTTTTTAATTAAGTTTTTTATCATTAATTAGCACTTGCACTTGACAAGTGCTAATTTAAGGTTTATAATATTCTTGTTCAAGTTAGAAAGGGATGATATTATGAATTTTGAAAACAATGATGAATTAAAAGATGTTTTAAATAAATATGGACGAGATATAACTAAAAATGTTTTAGATAATAAAGTTGATCCAGTAATTGGTAGAGATGAAGAAATTAGAAATGTTGTTAGAATTTTATCTCGTAAAAGTAAAAATAACCCAGTTTTAATTGGGGAACCTGGGGTAGGTAAAACTGCTATAGTAGAAGGCCTTGCCCAAAGAATTATAAAGGGAGATATTCCAAGTTCTTTAAAAAATAAAACTGTTTGGGAACTTGACCTTGGAGCTTTAGTGGCAGGAGCTAAATATCGTGGAGAATTTGAGGAAAGATTAAAAGCTGTCTTAAAAGAAATTAAAGATTCAGATGGCAATATAATTATGTTCATTGATGAAATACATATGATTGTTGGTTCTGGTGGCGATGGGGCAATGGATGTTTCTAATATGTTAAAACCAATGCTTGCTCGTGGAGAAATACATGTTATCGGAGCTACAACTTTAAATGAGTATCGTAAATATATTGAAAAAGATGGGGCTTTGGAAAGAAGATTTCAAAAAGTATTAGTAAGTGAACCAAATGTAAGTGATACTATAACTATATTACGTGGTTTGAAAGAAAGATTTGAAATATTTCATGGTGTAACTATAAAAGATAATGCTTTAGTAGCAGCAGCTACTTTATCAGATAGATATATTACTGATAGATTCTTACCTGATAAAGCTATAGATTTAGTTGATGAAGCATGTGCTACGATAAAAATGCAATTAGAATCTATGCCTGTTGAACTTGATGAACTTACTAGAAAAATAATGAGTTTAGAAATAGAAAGACAAGCATTAAAGAAAGAAAAAGATGATATAAGTAAGAAAAGAATTGATGAAATTGATGAAAAACTAGTTAGTATGAAAGAACAAGAAGCAAATTTAAGAAGTAAGTGGGAAAGTGAAAAAGAAGCTAAAACAGAAATAAATAAGAAAAAAGAAGAACTTGAACAAGCTAAATTTGACTTATCACAAGCTGAAAATAATTATGATCTTGAAAAGAGTGCGATGCTTCGTCATGGTAAAATACCTGCTTTAGAACAAGAATTAAAAAAATTACAAGAAGAAAATAACAATAGTATTTTATCAGATATAGTTAATGAAGAAAGTATAGCAGAAATAATTTCTAGATGGACTCATATTCCTGTTTCTAAATTAGTTAGTAGTGAAAAAGATAAATTATTACATCTATTTGATAGATTAAGCATGCGCGTTATTGGACAAGATAATGCTTTGAAACTTGTTAGTGAAGCAGTAATTAGGGCAAGAAGTGGAATTAAAGATCCAAATAAACCAATTGGTTCGTTTATATTCCTAGGACCAACCGGGGTAGGTAAAACGGAAGTGGCAAAATCTTTAGCTTATGAATTATTTGATGATGAAAAACATATGATAAGAATTGATTGTTCTGAATATATGGAATCATTTAATGTATCTCGTTTAGTTGGGGCTCCTCCAGGATATGTTGGTTATGATGAAGGCGGAGAACTTACTGAAGCTGTAAGAAGAAATCCATATAGTATAGTTTTGTTTGATGAAATTGAAAAAGCTCATAAAGATGTCTTTAATATTTTACTTCAAATACTTGATGATGGTAGACTTACAGATAGTCAAGGACGACTTGTGGATTTTAAAAATACAATTATAATTATGACAAGTAATTTAGGTAGTGAATATATATTAGATAATGAAGCAAATGCAAATGAACTTGTTATGAATGAACTTAAAAATACATTTAGACCTGAACTCATAAACAGAATTGATGAAATAATTGTGTTTAATTCTCTAAAACAAAATGTAATCGGTGAAATAGTTGATAAAGTTATTAAAGAATTAAATGAAAGATTATCTCAAAATTATATACATGTAGAAATTACTAATGCTGTTCGTGAAAAAATTATTGAAGAAGCATATGATCCAAGATATGGTGCTCGTCCAATAAAAAGATATATTACTAAAAATATAGAAAACTTGATAGCTCATAAATTAATTGATGAAAATATGAAAGTTGGAACAACTTTAGTAGTAGATGTAAAGAATGATGAATTTATTATAAATTAATGATTGGTGCATGATTAGATTCATGTATCAATTTTTTTAGTTTATAAATTGTGCAAAATTATCTAATTTGATAATATAAAAAAATTAATGAGTAAATTTTAAAAAATAAGCTATCTGTATTTCTATATTTTATATAATATTTTAGGTTCATTGGTTTTAATATTGGAATTATAGACAAAGAATAATTATTTTGTTAGAATAAAAGCATATTAAAATTTGTTGTATATTTTTCAATTAGGGAAAATGTATGAATAATATTAAATTTTGTGATTTAAATTTAGCGATTCAAGAAGAATTAGATAATTTTAAAAAATTGAAAGGATAATATAAATGGAAACTGAAGTTAGGTTTTACTATTCGAGTGATAGTAAGAGTGAAATTATTGAATATTTAAGAAAGTTTAAAGAGTTGAATTATAAAGGGAGATTTTACGAAAAAACAGATCAATATAATCATCCAATGAAAAAATATGATTTTTATAGTTTGGAAATTGATGGAAGATTTAGAATAAGAAGAACAGTCAAAGACGACTATGCAAAATGTATGATAACTTGGAAAAGAAAATTAAAGGATAACAAGGACTCATTGATTCATAAAGAAGAGGAAGTAGAGGTAACTATTAAAAATGAAGAATATGATAATTTAATATTTCTTGTTGAAAATGTGCTTCATTTAAAAATTGTTGAAAGTTATGAAAGATATAGAAGTATTTTTACGAATGAAGATATCGAAATAGTTGTTGATGAGTATCCATTTGGTATTGCAATTGAAATTGAAAATAAAAGTAAAACTAAAAATGCTGAAAAAGTTATTAAAGAGTGGATTTCAAAATTGAATTTTGATTTAGAAAAAGCATATAGACTGTCATGGGATGATAAATATAGTGAATTATGTAAAGCTCAAAATATTTCAGTCTCTAATATAGTTAGGTTTAATACTAATATGCCTAAAGTACTAGAAAAATTTGATAAATAAAAAAATAAATGTATATGTGTCAACAAAAAAATGTTGACACATATATTTTTATATGGTAATATAATTTTAGTTATTTAAAGGAGGAGAAAAAATGGCTGTTAAATTAAGACTTAAAAGAATGGGTTCTAAACAAAGACCATTCTATCGTATCGTTGCTGCAGATTCAAGATTTCCAAGAGACGGAAGATTTATTGAGACTGTAGGTACTTATAATCCAATTGCTAATCCAGCTGAAATTAAAATTGATAAAGAATTAGCATTAAAATGGTTAAGTAATGGTGCTCAACCAACTGATACAGTAAAAGCAATCTTTAAAAATGAAGGTATTATGAAAGCATTTAATGATGCAAAAAAAGGTAAATAATTATGAATATAGTTGAATATACTGAATTTTTAGTTAAGAGTCTTGTTGAAGATCCTGAAATGATAAAAGTTGAAGAATTTTTAGAAGATGAAACTAAAATAATTGAAGTAATGGTACCTGAAGATCAAATGAAATATGTTATAGGTAAAGGTGGAAAAAATGCCCACGCTTTAAGAACTTTAGTTTATGCCTATGCGTATATTCATAAGATGAATAAAATAAGATTAAATATTGAAGCATTTTAAATTAAGTAGAGATACTTAATTTTTTCTTCAAACAGGGAGGCAAAATGAATAATACATTTAAGTTAAGAGAGCAAGAAGCAAATTGGGTAATTTCTAAATATTTAAGAGCAATAACTGATATTGTTGATACTCAAATTAAGTATGATATTGATATTTGTGTTGTTATGGATACAATTATTTATCATGGCAAGGAAGTTAAAAGACTAAGAGAAATGGATTCAATGAAGTATATGGATTTGCTTTTTCAAGCATTAAATTTTGATGGATATCCAGTTGATATGATAAAACAATCATATGAAAAAAATGAAAATGGGGAAGATGAACCAATTTTCATTTGTTGGATTAATATATTAAAAAGAGTTAGATCTTAGTCGATGTTTTTATTCTTTATGAATTCTGTGAGCATTTTAGTAAGTGCTCTTTTTTCTATTCTAGAAACATAACTTCTAGATATTTTTAATTCATCGGCGATTTCCTTTTGGGTCATATCTTTAGTATTATTAAGACCATATCTTTTGGTGATAATTTCTTTTTCTCTTTTGTTTAAAAGTTTTAAATATTTATCTAAAAGTTCTATGTTATTTTTTAAATCAAGTTCTTTAAATAAATCAACATCTTTATCTTTGATAACATCTATTAAATTTATTTCGTTACCTTCTTTATCATGACCAATGGCATCGTTTAAGGAAACTGTGGGTCCAATTTTTTTTTGACTTCTAAAGTGCATTAAAATTTCATTTTGAATACATCTGGCTGCATAAGTTGTAATTTTAGTTTTTTTACTATTTTTGTAAGTATCTATTCCTTTAATTAAGCCGATCGTACCTATGCTAATTAAGTCATCTGTATCTGCTTCTTTTACATCAAATTTTTTTACTATGTGAGCTACCAATCTTAAATTGTGTTCAATAAGTTTGTTTCTGGCATCATTATTTCCCTCGAGCATTTCTTTAATACACTTTTCTTCTTCAATGCTTGAAAGTGGTTCTGGAAAGACATTGTTTGAATATGAACCTGTAAAAAATAATAAATCTTTGATGATATTTAAAAAATTTAAAAACATAAATATACCTTCTTTATAAAAATATATACAATTAATTCGTATTTTATGTTATAATATGTCGATATGTGGGGGATTTTTATGGATATATTAAAAGTTAAAGAAATTGAAGAAAAAATTATTAATGAAAATATTAAAAAAAGTGATATTTGTTCTTTATTTATTGGTAAAATAGATGATGAATTACTTAAAGAGTTAAAATTAGTTTCTGATGAAAGTTCTTTGATAAATAAGTATCTTAATTCTTTTTTGAGTGATAAGTCACTTTATAGTGAAGATGAAATTAAAAGTAAATATGGGGATGCTTTTGGAAATATATTGTTTTCTTATGCAATTATAAAAGATAAGATTGATGTTAATAATATAGATTTTTCTTCTGATGATTTTAAAAGTTTGAATTCGACGAGTTTGTTTTTTAATGAATTATCAAAAATAGAAATTTTACCTAGAGAAGTAACAGATAATTATGTATTAAAGTTTCAAGAAAATTTAAAAAAATATGAAAATTGTAATGAAGATAAAGAAAAATATAAAAAGAATTATGTTTTTTATCAAAATCAAATTATTGAAGGAAATATAAGATTAATTGCTTCGATTGCTAAAAGAAAGGTTAATCGAGGATTGGATTTTTTGGAACTAGTTAATGAAGGTACTGAAGGCATGATAAAAGCTATGAAAAAATTTGACCAATCTTTTAATGTAGCATTTACAAGTTATTCGACTTTATGGATTAGTTCAGCTATGGATAGAGCAATAATTAATAAAGGAAAAATGATTAGAATTCCTGCGGAACAACACAGAATTTATCGTAAATATATAGATGTAGTAAAATCATTAACAAATACTTTAAAAAGAGAACCTACGTTAGAAGAAGTGGCTGAACATTTAAATGTTGAAGTAAGTACTTTAGAAAATTTGTTAAATGCTTTTCAGGGTGTGACTTCGCTTGAATTTAAAATGACTAATGATAAAGATGAAGAAGAGAAAAATGTTTTAAATGTTATTGGATCTGGAGAGTTTGAGAATCAATTTATTGATAATGATTTATTATTAAATTTGATGGAATGTCTAGATGAAGAAGAAAAAAATATTATTTTGTATAGATTTTTAGATCAATATTCATTAGATAGAATGGGAAGAATATATGGATTAACTAGAGAAGCAGTAAGACAAAGAATAAATAAAGCTTTAGATAAGATGAAACGTTTTAATAATATGAAATTAGTTAGTTTTTTTGATTTAGTTAATATTCCTAAAGATGATGTTTTAAGAATTATTTCTAGAAATGGTTATATGAATATTCTTTCTCGTATGTTTGGTGAATCTTTAGAGAAAAAAGTTTTACCATCAGAAGTTTTAAGAGATGATATTAATAAAATTGTTGTAGATATAATTAAAATATATGAAGAAGAAATGGATGAACCAGTTGTACTTAAAGTAAAAAAAGAATATTCAAAATATGTGGGAAAGTCTTTAAATGAAATTTTAAATGAATATCCGGTTGGTTCTGTGGGATATGAAATGTCTTTTGAAAAAATTAGAATTTTGTGGGAAAAAATGGATAGACATTCCAAACAATATAGGTTGATGGTTATGGCATTTGGTCAAGATGGATTAGGAAAGTGTTCATATGATAATCTTACTAGAGAAGAAAAAAGTTATGTTAATGGTGCCATATTAAGATGGAAATCAAGTAAGAATAATATTAATTTAAATAAAAATATTTTAAAATTACTTGAAATAAGTAAGTATGAAAATGATAAAAATGATAAAGAACTTGAACAAGAACTTATGAAATATTTAAGTGATTTAGAAAATAAAATTATACTTTATCATTATACTTATAATCGTTCATTTGCACAAATTGCAGAATTGTTAAATTATAAAGAATCAGAAATTGAAGGAATCTTAAATGAAGCTCTTTTGAAATTAAAAAAATATTATGAAGATAATTATATTTCTTTACCAATGTTTTTTGAAATGCCTTTAAAGGATATTACTAGTTGTGCTATAGAATTAGATGATGAAGAAAAAGATTATTTATGTAAATTATTTGGAGCTAGTTTAAAAGGCTCTGTTCGTAAAGAATTAGTTATTGAAGGAAAATTAGAGTTTATAAAAAATAAAATGAAAATGATAAAAAGTAATAGAGTTTTAAAGATTCAAAATTATAGATATGATAATAAAACTTTATATGAACTTCTTAATATACCTAAAGAAGAATTGCAATTAATTATTAAACATCTAAATAAAAATACAAAATTTTATTCCACATTAACTCAATGTTTTGGAAGTGATTTATTACAAGTATATAATGGAAGTAGTTTACCATTATCTGAAAAAAGAAAGTTGTATTTATATATTAAAAATATGAAGGATAAGTATACGTCTGAAAATATACTTTTTAGAAAAAAATTAGATGAAATAATTGGGACTGATTTAATTAATTATGAAGAATTAAAAAAAGATTATCTTTTTGTTAAAGCTTTTGGAGCAAATTTAGATCAACCGTATTTAAATGTTTTGAGAGCAGATGAATATAAAAGATTAATTAAAAAAATTAATGCAATTTTAAATCCAATAGTTTGTGAAATGGAAGAAAAAAAAGTTGAGATAAAGGAAAATAAGAATAAAGTTTCTAGAATAGATAATAGTGAATTATTAGTTTTTATAAATAGTTTTCCTGATGATATTAAAAATTCTTTTGTACTTTATTTTGGATTATATGATGGAATATGTTATTGTGTTGAAGATATTTCTTTAATGCTAAATATGAATGTTTCTGCGGTGATAATAAAAATAAAAAAAGGATTGGTATTTTTAAATGCTTGTAAGGGAATGTTTGCTAAAGAGTTTTTAGAAAAAAATGCTATGAAATTAAAGCGAATCTTATAAATTCATGATATAATTTATTTAAGGTGAATTAAAATGGTAAAAAAATTAATTTTAGTAGATGGTAATAATTTAATGTTTAGAAGTTATTATGCAACGGCATATACGGGAAATATGATGAAGAATTCTAAAGGAGTACCTACGAATGCTTTATTTGGATTTGTTTCAATGATAAATAAAATTATATCAGAAGAACAACCTACCTATATGGCTGTTGCTTTTGATATTGGAAAAAATTTTAGAAAAGAAGAGTATGATTTTTATAAAGAAGGAAGAATTGATACTCCGGAAGAATTAAAAATTCAAATGCCAATAGCTCGAGATATTTTAGATAAAATGGGTATTAAGCATTTTGAACTTGCTCCGTATGAAGCTGATGATATAGTGGGGACGATTGTTAAAATGACTGAAGAAGATAAAGATTTTGCTTCTTTAATTGTTTCAAGCGATAAGGATTTACTTCAGTTAATAAGTGATGAAACAGAAGTAAAACTTCTTAAACAATCTGGTTTTATAAGATATAATCATGAATCTTTTGTGGCTGATTATGGTATTGAACCAATTAGAATGATTGATTTAAAAGCTTTAATGGGAGATTCATCTGATAATATTCCCGGAGTAAAAGGAATTGGTGAAAAAACGGCATTAAAATTATTACAAGAATATGGTAGTTTAGAAAATCTATATTTAAATATTGATAAAATAACTGGTAAAACTAAAGAAAAATTAGTAAATGATAAAGAAATGGCATTTATTAGTAAAAAAATAGCTACGATTTATAGAGATGTACCTTTACATATTGTGCTTGAAGATTTAAAATATGAAGGAATTAATAATGAAGAATTAATTGATTTGTTTAAGGAATTAGAGTTTTTTTCATTTTTAAAAAATATGGAAGTAAAAAAGAATGAAGAAGTATTAGATTATCAAGAGATAAGTGATATTGATGAAATAGATGGTGATTTAGCTATAGAAGTGATGCTTGATAATGAAAACTATCATATTGCAAAAATCGTGGGGATGGCAATTAGTGATAAAGATAAAAATTATTTTGTAAGAAAAGAAAATGTATGTAAGATACTTGAAAAAATTAAAGATAAAAATATAATTACCTATGATGCTAAAAAAATAATATGTAATACTAAAATAAAGATAAATTGTGTTGATGATATTATGATTGTGGCTTATTTACTAAATTTAAATATCAAAGATGATTTAGCTTATTTAGCTAATCAAGATAATGAAAATTTTTTGTATTATGAAAATATGAAGAAAAATAAATTTTTAGATATTGAAAAAGAATTAGTTAAAAGAAGTAGATTTATATATAATGTAAGGGATGGATATAGAGAAAAAATAAAAGAAAATAATGCTTTAGATTTATATTTAAATATTGAAATGCCTTTGTTATACGTACTTGCTGATATGGAAATGACTGGTATTAAATGTAATAATGAAGTATTAAAAGAAATGTCTTTAGAACTTGAGGCTAAATTGGATTTATTAACAAATGGAATATATAATTTGGCTGGTATGACATTTAATATTGGAAGTCCTAAACAACTCGGAGAAGTATTATTTGAAAAGTTAGAAATAGCTCGGGGTAAGAAAAATAAGACTGGATATAAGACAGATGTAAAGGTTTTAGAAAAGTTGGTTGATAAACATCCGATTGTGGAAAAAATTCTTGAATATCGAAATTTAGCTAAATTAAAAAGTACTTATATTGAAGGATTAGGTAATTATATTTTAAGTGATGGAAAAATTCATACAATTTATAAACAAACTTTAACTAGAACAGGTAGATTATCATCTACAGAACCAAACTTACAAAATATTCCGGTACGTGAGGAATTAGGTAGAAAAATAAGAAAAGCATTTTTACCTTGTAATGATGTGTTTTTAAGTGCTGATTATAGTCAAGTAGAATTACGTGTTATGGCATCTTTATCGAATTGCCCAAGTTTAATTGAAGCTTTTAAAAATGATGAAGATATTCATACTCATGTAGCAAGTGAAGTGTTCGGAGTGTCTGAAGATGCAGTTACAAAAAATATGCGTAGATGTGCTAAAGCTGTAATTTTTGGAATTATTTATGGTATAAGTGGTTTCGGTTTGGGAGAAAATTTACATATATCTAAAAAAGATGCTGATTTATTTATAGATAAATTTCATGTTCTTTACCCAGAAGTTAAAGCTTATACAGATAAAAGAATTGAAGAAGCTAAAACAAAGGGTTATGTTACAACTTTATTTGGAAGAACTAGAATAATTGAAGAAATTAATAATCCTAATTATTTGATACGTCAGATGGGGGAAAGAATGGCTATGAATACACCGATTCAAGGAACAAGTGCAGATATTATGAAACTTGCCATGATTAATGTTTATAAAAGATTTAATAAAGAAGGTATTACAAGTAAAATCTTACTTCAAGTACACGATGAAATAATTGTTGATTGTAAAAATAGTGAACTTGATAAAATAAAGAAAATTGTTAAAGAAGAAATGGAAGGGGTATATAAATTAGAAGCACCATTAAAAGTTGAAATAGATACAGGTATTAATTGGTATGAGGCAAAATAATGAAGAAAAAAATAATTGGAATAATTCCAACATTTAATTTGCATGGTATTAATAATGATCCATATCAAGATAGAGCAAGTTTTGTTACAATGTATATTGAAAAAATAAAGGCTTGCGGAGGAATACCTATTGGTATACTTGATAAAGATGTTAAAGAATATGCTGATATTTGTGATGCGTATCTTTGGCCTGGCGGGGTAAAAATACGTCATGAATTTTATTATTTGCTTGATGATGCAATTAAAAATCATAAAAAAGTTTTAGGAATATGTTTAGGTATGCAATCAATTAATACATATTTTAATATTCTTGAAGATGGTAAAAATTTAGAGAATTTAAATTATACTGAAATATATGAACACTATAAAATTAGTAATCCTTATTTAAAAAGACTCGAAGATGATTTGGTTCATCGCAAGCTTGTAACTAAAAATATTGACACAATAAATAATGCTAAACATAAAATAGATATTAAAAAAAATAGCATATTATATGATATTTATAAAAGTGATCAAATTGATGTTGTAAGTCTTCATTCTAGTGTTGTAAATAGAACTACACAAGATATTAAAATTAGTGCAATGTGTGATGATGTTATCGAAGGCGTGGAATATAAAGATTTTATTTTAGGTGTTCAGTTTCATCCGGAGATTCTTCGGGATAATAAAATATTTGAATGGTTAGTAAAGTGAGGTTGAATTATGCCAGAAATAGCAGAAGTTGAAACAGTTAGAAATACTTTAAAGAAAATGATTTTAAATAAAAAAATAGTTGATGTAAAAATTATTTATCCCAAGATTATTGAAAGTGATATAAATGATTTTACAAAGATATTAACGGGAAGACAATTTGTGGATATTGATAGAATAGGTAAATGGTTAATGTTTGATTTAGAAGATTATTATTTACTTAGTCATTTAAGGATGGAAGGTAAATATTTTGTTAAAAAAAGTAGTGATGAAATTGTTAAACATGAACATATAATTATAACTTTTGAAGATTCTACAGATTTAAGATACCATGATACAAGAAAGTTTGGAAGAATGAATTTAGTTAAAAAAAGTGATATTGATAAAGTTGAAGCAATAAAAAAACAAGGAATTGAAGCAAATAGTAGAGATTTAAATAAAAATTATTTATATGAACATATTCATAATAAGAAAATACCAATAAAAACACTGCTTCTTGATCAAACTATAATAAGTGGGCTTGGTAATATTTATGCAAATGAGGTTTTATTTGCATCTGGAGTAAATCCATTAAGATTAGGTAGTGAAATTAGTTTAAATGAGTGTGAAAATATTGTTTCTTCTTCGATAAAAATAATAAATGAAGCTATTAAAAATGGAGGAACTACGATTAAAAGCTATACCTCATCTTTGGGGGTTACAGGTAGATTTCAAAGTCATTTAATGGTTCATAAAAGAGAAAATGAACCTTGTAAAGTATGTAATACTTTAATATTAAATGTAAAAGTCGGAGGAAGAAGTACATATTATTGTCCAAAATGTCAGAAATAGGGTGGTGCTTTAGCATTATCTTTTTTCTAGTAAATTTTAGTGTTTTATGATATAATTAATTTACTTAAAAACACATGTGAAGGAGTTTATTTTATGTATGACTTTTTAAATAGATATTATAATTTAGTATTTTTAATTGCAATTGTTTTTTATAATTTGTTTCCAAAGAAAATTAGACCGTTTTATTTACTTTTTTTTAGTTGGTTATTTTTTGCTTTAATGAGTAAATGGTTAATAATTTTTTTGCTTCTTACCACTATATCAATTTATATATCGGCATTAGCAATTTCTAAATTGGAAAATAAGAAAAAAGATTTAGTTAAAGAAGCTATGGAAGATGATAAAAAGATTATTAAGGATAAATTTAAAAAGAAAAAAAGAGTAGTATTAATTTTATGTATATTATTTAATGTGGCATTTTTGTTTGTTTTTAAATATTTAAAGTTTTTTACCTTAAATGCCAATTATCTTTTAGATTGTTTTAATGTTGGATATAATTTTAATGTTTTAAAATTAATTGCACCGATAGGAATATCATTTTATACACTTCAAGCATTATCGTATCTATTTGATGTATATAATAAAAAACAAGAAGCTGATAGAAATTATTTTAGAGTAGCTTTGTTTATGTCATTTTTTCCAAGTATTATGGAAGGACCAATTACAAGATATAGCGATACCGCAGAGGATTTATATAAGGGTGAAAAAATTACTTATGAATCTTTGTGTTTTGGACTTCAAAGAATTTTATGGGGATTATTTAAAAAAATAATTATAGCTGATAGATTAAACATTTTAGTTAAAACTATCTTTAGTGGTTATGAGTATTTTTCGGGGATAACTATTTTTATCGGAGCTTTATGTTATACGATTATGCTTTATATGGATTTTTCTGGGGCTATGGATGTTGTTTTAGGAATAGGTGATATTTTTAAAGTTAAAGTTCCAGAGAATTTTAAACAACCATTTTTTAGTAAAAATGTATCAGAATTTTGGACAAGATGGCATATAAGTTTAGGTACTTGGTTTAGGGATTACATATATTATCCAATTTCATTATCAAAACCTATGAAAAGTTTAACTTTAAAGTTAAAAAAGCATTTAGGTAATCATTATGGGCCTTTGATAAGTGGTACATTTGCCCTTTTGGTAGTGTGGTTACTTAATGGTTTGTGGCATGGGGCAGGATGGACATATATTTTGTTTGGATTATATCATTTTGTTATGATTTCAATTGGTAATATTACTAGACCTGAATTTAATAAATTATATGTTAAACTAAATATTTCAAAGTCAAAAGTATTACATTTTTTACAAATTTTGAAAACTTCATTTTTGGTTGTTATCGGAGAACTTATATTTAATTCTAGTACTGTAAATCAAGCTTTTAAAATGATTAAAAAAATATTTACTAATTTTAAAGTTAATACTTTGGAATTATCTTCTTTAGGTTTGGATTTTCCTGATTGTGTTATACTTATGATTGCTTTAGTTGTAGTTTTGATAATTGGGTTAAAAAAAGAACATGGAATTGATGTTAGAGAAAAGTTAGCTCAAAAAAATATTGTAGTTAGATGGATTATTTTATATATATTGATTTTTTCAATTTTAATATTCGGTGCTTTTGGGCCAGGTTATGAACCAGTAGATCCGATGTATGCAGATTTTTAAGGAGGAAATATGAAAAATTTATTAAAAGGTACTTTATTTGTTGCTATATTTATTTTTCTATATTATGGATTTTCATATTTGCTACTTCCTAAAGAAAATATCAAGGATTTTGGTTTAATTAAAACTGCTCAATATGAAATTTTAGGGGAAAAGAAAAATTCAATAGATGCAATTGTAATCGGAGATTCATTAGTTTATTCATCTGTAATACCAATGGAAATTTATAAGAATTTTGGTTATACTGTTTTTGATTGTGCTGAAGCTGCATTTATTTTACCAGATGCTTATGATTATTATAAAGTTGCTTTAGAAAGTCAACATCCAAAAGTTGCGTTGGTGGGAGCTAATATGTTTTTTAGAAATACTAGAAAAAGAAGATGGTATATTAAATATGAGAGAATGTTTAAAAATATAATGCCTCTTTTAAACTATCATAATAATTGGAAAAATATTTTATTTTCAGATTATGGAATAATGAGTATTCAAAAAGGATATAAATTAAATAAGAAAATTATTCCAAGTAAACCTAAAAGTTACATGGAAAAGAATGATAAAGAGTATAAAATGATTGATGAAAATGTTCTATATTTAGAAAAGTTTGTTGAACTAGCTAAAACTTATGATACTAAATTAATTGTAATAGGTTTTCCTTCACAAGATACTTGGAATTATCAAAAAGATCAGGCTATATTAAATTTAAGTAAAAAATATGATTTTACGTATATTAATTTAAATAATTATGATTTAAATATTGATTGGGAATCAGATACCAAGGATAAAGGAGGACATTTGAATTATTATGGAGCTTTAAAAGCATCAAGGTTTGTAGGAAATATATTAAAGGATACAAATTTATTAGAGGATCATCGTCATGATAAAAATTATAAACTTTGGGATAGAGCATTAGAAAGGTATGAAGAGGAAGTTATAAAATAACAAGGAGGGTTAAAAATGCAAAATGATTGGCAAGGTTATTTATTAAATGTACAGGGTGTTGTTTGTTTTAGGAGGGTTACAGATAAGTATGGACAGGATGTTTTTGTGAAAAAAAACATAAATTATCCATGTGAATTATATATTGAGAAAAGTAAAGTAAATGATAAAACCGGTAATAGTATAGATGTTATTACAGGTCGAATTTTTTCTATTTTAGAGTGTGGAGATAGTATTATGTTATTTCCAAGCAGTATTTCATTAAATAAAAATAGTTTGGTTGAATTTTCTAGAGTATATGAAAATGGGTTATCAATACTAGAAAATAAAGAGCTGTTAGGAGAGTATACGCAAATATCTGAAGATGTTTTAATTAATACTTATTTTTGTGAAAGAATTTGTGATAAATTAGGAATATCAGAAGTACCTGCTTATATATTAGAAGAAGAAATTAAAAAATTTAGACAAGAGAAAGATACAAAAAGAGTAAGGAAATAATTTTATTAAGAAGGGTTTGAAAATAATTGTTATGAATGGTAGTTTAATAAATTTTGATTTAATAAAAAAAATAAATTCTTTTTTAAAAAAATCCAGTAGTTTAAGATTTTTAGATCCTTATATATTTGATAATATTGATAAATATAAAGAAACTAGTAATTGTTCTTTTAATGATTATTATTTAGAATATATAAAGAGTTTACCTAGATTAAATTTTGATAGTGTTGTTAAAATATCTAGAGAAGTATATAAGTTATATGGTAAAGAAAAAGAATTTGATGAAATATTAGAAAAATTAAGAAATAGTTATAGTATTAATGTTGGTTCATTAAATGAAGCCGATGATAATTGTCTAACAAAAGCTTCAGAAAATAGAGTATTGTTATCTGGAACTTATTATGATGTTATATTGTTATGTCATGAAATAGGGCACAAATTGAGATTTGATAAATCTGTAAATACATCTGATTTAATGGATAGTTTCTTGTTTGAAACTCCATCAATTATTTTTGAGTTTGCAGCGAATAGTTATTTACGAGATAATTATGGTGTTGATATAAAAGCAGATGAATTAAGAAAAGTACATGTATTAAGTACATTGAGAGAAAATAGTATAGAGAAAAGTATATTTCAAATTATAATGAATTTATTGAAAGAAAAAAAGTTAACTGCTATAAATTTATATAAAGAATTTATTAAAAATAGTGATATTGTGCTATCTTTAACTAAAGAAGAAATATCTATTGAAGATTGTGTTGATGAGGCAATATCTTCTTATTCGTATGATGTGGGGTATATATTAAGTAATTATATAAATAATAGTGATAATAGAATTCCATTTTTAGATATGATTTTAAAATATAAAGATAAGGGTATTGATGCTTTATTTATTATTGATGAAGAGATTATTAAATCTGCATTTGGGTATCAAAAAAATATGAAATATTAGAAAGGGTAGCATAAATGAATAAAGAAAATTATGTAAAAGTAACTAAAGCAAAATTAAAAGGCAAAGCAAAAAAAATTATGTTAAATCAAATTGATAATTATTATGATGCAAAGAATAGCAGTTATGTTTTACAAACTAAATATAAGACGGGAGAAAATGTATTACTAAAAAAAGGTACTTTACTTCATGGTACTTATAAAAATATTGAAGGATTAAAAGAGATATTAAAAGATGGTTTGATATCTAGTTGGTTTGTTGATGGCAGATATTCAAAATATCCAAGTTCTGTTGGAGTATGGAATTTAAAACAAGATTATTTATTAAAAGACTATATTAATTTTTTAGATAATAATACTGAGTTTACTACTACTTATGTCCCAGTAGGAGATAAGATAGCAATCTCAAAAAGGAAGGTTAGTAATGAGTAAGTTAATGGTAATTCCAAATAAAAAAGAAGATATTAATATTATTTTAAATAAAGATATAGATGGTATTATACTAGGAGTAAAAGATTTATCTATATATGAATTATCTCTTGATATTGATGATATTATAGAGATAGCTAGTACTACTGATAAAAAGATTTGCATAGCTATTAATAAGATGATACATAATAGTGATTTAGAATTAGTAAAAGAAGTATTATCTAAGATTAAGAATAGTAAAGTATCTGGTATTCTTTTTTATGATTTAGGAGTATTTAATTTAATTAAGAAGTTAGATATAGATAAAGAGTTAATACTTAGTCAAGAACATTTAAATGCTAGTACTAAGAGTAATTTATTTTATTATAATAAGGGTATTAAATCTAGTTATATAACTTCTGATATAACATTTGATGAAATAAGAAAGATAAAAGAGAATACTAAGATGAATATCTATTATACAGTATATGGTTATTTAC
>OIYS01000473.1_pt1 | contig 28268 bp, 32 predicted proteins | sample 1588271 | NCBI WGS metagenome assembly OIYS01 (sample SAMN03283286) | human gut metagenome | biome: human-associated habitat; material: feces | host: Homo sapiens | place: Peru | collected 2012
ATTAAAAACAAGCAAAAGGCATCTTATAAAAACCGAAAGACCGCAAGAAGTAATCAAAAAAAAACTTTCACGTTCTAATGACCGATTTGGGGTTATTCAATTTCGGGCTGTCCGAACAGGCTGATGAGCATCTCGTCCATCTTGTTTCGCAGGTCGGCGCGGGTTCCGTTCCAGTTGTTGGCGATGAGTGCCCAAGCGTATTTTGGGTGCTTGGCAGGATAATATCCCACAAAACTCTGCACTGCGCTCATACTGCCGCTTTTCACCACCATGTTTTCGGCAAGTGGCGTTTGGGGAATGAGTTTGCCGATGCGCTTACGCACTGGTGGCATCAGTTGACTCAAAGTCACGCCCTCAACTGGGTGCTTTGCCATATAAGAGAGCATTTGCGCAAAGAAGCGACCCGAAATCTTGTTGGCGCGAGCCAGTCCGCTACCGTCGCGCTGGAACACTGCTCGTGTGTCGATGCCCTTGCTGCGCCAAAGGCTATCCACCACCTCTACACCTGCTGCCGCTGTGGCCTCGTGGCCGGTGTAGTAAGCCACGGCACGGAGCACGCCTTCGGTAAACATATTGTCGCTGCGGTCGAGTAGCGAGGTGATGATGGCTGCCAATGTGGGTGACTGATGCACCACAAGATCCGCTTTCACCGCTTTTTTCATTTTCTCCAACTTCACTGGCTTGATTTTGAGCTTGAAACCATTGGCTACCAAGGCGCGTGAAAGGCTGTCGATAAACAAAGCCGATGGCGTGGGGATTGCCACACACATATTATAGTCGCGGTTGGCGACGGTGCCGTAGAGCACGATGCCTGGAGTGCCTTCCTCTAATCGCAGGTCGATGTTATCTTCATTCTTCGCCGATTTCAGGCGGTTGATAATCTGTACGCCTGGCACTGCTGGTTCGAAGCGGGCGTTGAGGATTTCGCCATCTTTAGCCGTGAACTTCAAGTTGGAGCGATTGTCGAAGAAGTTGAAGCCGTGAATACCCATGCCGTAACTCCAAGCCAAATCGCCAACGTCCCACCAGCCATTAGAGGCAGGCGAAGGCATCATAGAAGAATCCACAGTGATTTCGCCCTCAATTTTCTCAATACCTTTTTCTTTGAGTTTGTTGACGATTTCCATCACTATGCTGGAACTGTCGGGGAAGAACACGCTGCCGAGCGTAGGGTCGCCAGCGCCCACCACATGGATATTGCCCTTGAATTTCTTGCCCTTCTGCTCGCCATTCAGATACACGCGAGTTTTGAACGTGAAATTCGGACCGAGCAGGCACAGTGCCGACGACGAGGTGACGGTCTTCATGGTGGAAGCCGTAATGCACGACATGTCGGGATTGAAGCCTGCCACAAGCGTGTCGGCATCAATATCATACACAGCCACCGTCACCGAGCCGTGAGTGAGGGCGGAATCGGTGCCGAAAGCATCGACGGCTTCCTGCGCCACCTCATGGGTCAACGCCTGACCCACCATTGCCACAAAGGCAAAAACCATTGAAATCAATATCTTTTTCATAAGCGTATCGGTTGAGGGTGCCTCACACAGATCCCACAGATCTCACAAAGTGCAGTTAAATTTCACCCACAAAAGTATCGTCTTAACTTCTTTAACTTCTTAACTTCTTTAACTTCTTAACTCCTTAACTCCTTAACTTCTTAGTACAGCATTTCCTCCTGGTCGGTGCCCCACTCTATCAGGTTGGCGGCGATGCCGTCGGCGAGTTGCACCAAGCCACAGAGGGCGTGTTTGTCGCGGGCTGTGTTGATGTTGTTTTTTTGTTCGGGGCTTTGGAACGCCAAATCCCAAGCCGCCATGTGCCAACGAATAGCAAGCATTTCATCGTCGTGAATGTCGAAACCGCTGCGCAGCACCACTATCACACTCTTTTCGCCGTGGCCCATTGGAAAATTGCTGTAGTCCACATCGAATCCCTTCACGTCCACCCAGTTGCCGTATTGGTCTTTGCGCTTTTTCACCACCTTCTTGTAAACGTCGGCTTTACACACATCGTGGAGCAGACAAGCCACTATCACGCTGTCTTTTGGCAATTCGCGCTCCATTTCGGGGCGCATCTGGATGATTTGTTCGCGAAGCATCAAGCCAGCGCGGCAAGTGTTGAGCGAGTGTTGCACATTACCGCCATCGCACGCCAAGTGGAAACGCGTGCTCGACGGAGCATCGTAAAAACCCAAATCTTCGAGGTCTTCAATCAAATAGTCGGTGCCTTCACGACCCACGCTGCGGAGTAAATCGTTAAACTCCTGTTTGTTTTTTTCAATATCTACTGTCATTATCGTTGTATTTTCTTGTTTCTAAAATAATGTAGCCACGCATAGTGGTGGCGGCGTCGGAGATAGTCTGCATCATGCTCATGGGCGTAAGCCTCACGCTCAAACGAGATGCTGCGATAGGCATCACCACGCATCGGCAGGCGCACAAGCCACTCCACCACATACAGCACGTAAAACGGCAGCACACCCAGTTCAAGCATCTGACGGGTGTGAATCTGCTCATGCCTGATGTCCACCTCCGTCACCCGAAAGCCACGGCGCACAAACATCACGCCCAGCAGATTTACTGCCTTAAATCCCGAAAACGGAACAAAGCGATTGTGGATAATCTTCATATATACTACCTAACTGCCTTGTTTACCAAAACACGCGCCACCGCACATTTAACCTACAAAGTTAGCAATTTCCCCCAATATACCCAACCACTCCCCCCACACCCATAAAAAAAGCGCAAGCGAAGCCACAAAAAAATCATTTAGTTAAATTCGGGGGAATGGTGGTGGATTTTCTGGGAAAAATAGTAATTTTGCGGCTCGTGCTTCATTAGCAAATTGCATCGCGCGGTGAAGCACAAGCAAGTGATTAGTGGATTTTTCCCGATGCTTAAACGCTGGAAACAATAAAATCACAATAAAAATGACACTCATATCAGATAGAATACTTTTAAGGCTTTGGACCGACAGCGATGCCGAAGCACTTTTCAAATACGCATCCGACCCCGATGTGGGACCACGAGGCGGGTGGCCTCCACACAAATCGGTGGAAGAAAGTCTCGACATCATTCGCACCGTGTTTCACAACGACACCACTTGGGCTATCGTGCTGCGTGAAACAGGCGAGGCGATTGGCGCAATGGGCTATGGCTCGTCGTGCGATTGCAATCTGCCTGCACTGCCCAACGAACCCACGGTGGGTTATTGGGTGGCTAAGCCGTTTTGGAACAAGGGATTTTGCACCGAGGCTCTACAGTTGATGCTCAACCACATACAATCCACCACCGACATCAATTCGATGATTAGCGGACACTTTACCGACAATCCCGCTTCGGGGCGTGTGATGGAGAAATGTGGATTTGTGGCAACTGGAGAGGAGTGCTTCGATGAAAGTCTATACACTGGAGCAAACCGCCCCATTCGGGTGCTTCGCCTCAGTTTTCAAAAATAATAGAAGTGGCGAATATTGACGACATACGGATGCGGCTCGCGCAGCCACGCGTCGGCATCGAGATGGCTCTTGAAGCCTATGCTTGGCTGAAGCGGAGTGGCGATTTTGTGGCATTTGTGGCACTGCTGCACGATGGCGATGCACATGTGGCTCGCAACGCTGCTTGGGTGCTGACAAAAGCTACCGACCGCGAACTTAGCCAGTTGCTGCCTGCGCTCGACGAACTGATTGACATCGCGCTATCCACCTCCAACGATTCGCTACGAAGGCTCACCCTCAACCTCATCGTGCGCCTGCCACTGACGAAGGAGTGTCTGCGCACCAATTTCTTGGATTTTTGCCTCGACCAAATGGTGCGCCTCAGCACACCTCCCGGCATTCAGGCGCTGTGTATGAAAATTGCCCATCGGCTCTGTTCGTTCTATCCCGAACTCAACAATGAGTTGATGCGCACCATCGCCGCCCTCGACCTCTCATTTTACCAACCAGCCCTCAAATGCACGGCAAAAAACATCATGCAAGCCCCATGCCGTGTTCATTCTTTGACAATTATTAAGGTAGCACGATAGCATATTTTTTGTAACTTTGCAGCGTTATGAACACAAATTACAGCATAGAAAAAGAGAAAAAGAAAATCAGAGAAATCAAGAAACGCAATGCGTTGAGCCTCTTGATTTTCCTGCTGCTTGTGCTTGCGTGCGCCATTATCAGCCACTTCTTGCCTGAAAAGGCGGAGCATCAGGTGCCCATTCCACAGCAAGACACAGCCATCATCGCCAAATAAAAACAACGCCAATTCAAATGAATATCAGAATACTATTCACCACCATTCTTTTAACAATCGCAAGCACTGCCCACGCCGACAAGTGGACAGAAATTCTCGACACCTACGCCACCGACACCACCACCCATCAAATCGTGCTGGTGAAATGCACGGAGGGCTGCAATGCCGAGGCTGAGTTCTACATCAAAGACGCGCAACAACAGTGGCAACTGGAGCGTGCCGACACGGCACACATCGGAAAATACGGATTGGGGAAAAAACGCCAGGGCGACAAGAAAACACCAGAGGGCAACTTCGGAATCCGTGAGGCGTTTGGCATCAAAGCGAATCCCGGCACTTCAATTCCATACGTGGACGTGACACCCGACATTTGGGCATGTGGCGACCGACACTACTACAACACCATCATCAACGCCAAAGAAAAGCACCACCGATGCCGTGGCGAACACATGATTAAATATGTGCCCAGCTACAACTATGGCGTGGCCACCACCTACAACGACAGCAACACGCCCGGACTGGGTGCCGCCATATTCTTCCATTGCACCAGCGAAAGCCCATGGACAGCAGGGTGCGTGGCAGTGCCAGAAGATTTCATGGTGCAAATCCTCCAAAAAAGCGACCCCGGCCTAAAAATCTGCATCCACCAAAAATAGCCCCCACTTCCATCCACCTGGTGGACGACCATCACTTCTGTTTTTTCTTGGATTTTTCGAAGATGATGGTTTGGGGAGATTTTGTTTGATGGGTGCGGAGTGTGAGTTTGCCGTCGGTCACGGAGGCTGTGTCGCGCACTCCGTCGGTGCCCTTCAGTAATATTGAGTTGAAATTGGCACCAATGGGTTGCCATTCCGAATAATTCATCTTTTTTGCATTTTGAACCGATGCTTTGCCGCCTTGTGCGATGGTTAGTTCCACCGCTATGCTGTCGGGGGTGGTCCAAGTGGCAATGTATCGCTCACATGCCTTCAGATATGGCTCGGTCACATCGGTGATGCCGTGAAGCACGTATTCGCCCGATTCCTCACGCGAGATTTTAGCAATCACCACCTTGCCCACGGTGAGCAGTCCTTCGGCTTTCTCTCCATCGGCAGCCTTTTTCGGTTTCAACGCATCGGGGAGCGTCACGTTCACCGTGTCGGGAAATTCGTTTTGGAATTTCAGCACCAGTTGAAGCCGCTCCGCAGTCGAAGCCTTGCCAATCACCGCCAACGTGGAATCGGGGTCCAACTTCATCACAATCGTATCCGGACGGTCGGCCCTCACATCATCAGTCACCTTACCGCCACACGACCAAAGCGCAGCCACCATCACCAAAAAACTGAACCAAACCACATTCTTCATCACAAAATATATTTTTGATAATTCACTTACAATCGTCATTCTTCTAAAACTCCGAAATACCACAAGCCCTAATGACCGATTCGGATTTAATTCTGCAAAAATACGAAAATAATATCATTTTTTGGAAGAACTTAACTATTAAGCAAAAAACGATAGGAATTTAGCAGGATTTGGGGTGGGGATTTGGTGGTGTGGGGGAAATTGGCTATATTTGTAAATTAAACCCAAATCGGTCATTAGGCCGTGTAGTGTTAGATTACTTCTTGCCACAAGCCCTAATGACCGATTTGGGTTAAAGACTTTTAAAAAAAAATGGATAAACTACCCCAAGACCCGTTTATGCTCTTTAGTTATGTGAATACGCAACTTCGTGATGTGTATAGTTCACTCGACGAATTTTGCAAAGCAACTGATGTGGACCGTGATTGGCTCGAAAAAAAGTTGAAGGACGCAGGATTTGAGTACAGCGAGGAGCAGAACAAATTTTGGTAATAAAAAAACATTTAATATTATGGATTACAAGACTTTGCGCAAACGTGCGCTGATTTTTGATTTTGTGGCGATAGCCGTGGCTGGTGCCGTGCTTTACGCAGGGCAGAGTCTGCTTGTGCCCGGTTGGGTGCTGGTGTTTGGCGCCCTGATTTCGGTAGGTGCTTTGGTGCTTGCCCTTAAGTTTTCGTTTGCTGCTCGCAAATTGGCTCGTGAAGAATTTGATCGCGTGATGAAGGAAATGAAACTTCAACAAATTGACAAAGAAGAAAACAAATAATATGAAATTCATTTCTTGGAATGTGAACGGACTTCGCGCGGTGGTGGGCAAAGGTTTCGCCGAAATCTTTGCTTCGCTCGATGCCGATTTCTTCTGTTTGCAAGAAACGAAGATGCAAGCCGGTCAACTCGATTTGGCTTTCGACGGCTATGAGTCGTACTGGAACTATGCCGACAAGAAAGGCTACAGCGGAACGGCGATTTTCACCAAGCACACTCCTTTGAGCGTGACCTATGGCTTGGGCATTGACGAGCACGACCACGAGGGACGTGTGATTACGCTCGAAATGCCTGATTTCTACCTTGTGACTTGCTACACGCCCAACAGTCAGGACGGTCTGCGCCGCCTCGACTACCGCATGACGTGGGAGGACGATTTTCGCGCCTACTTGCAGGGGCTTGATGCCAAGAAACCTGTGATTGTGTGCGGCGACTTGAATGTGGCGCACAAGGAGATTGACTTGAAAAATCCGAAAACCAACCGCAAAAACGCCGGTTTCACCGACGAGGAACGCGAGAAAATGACCACACTGTTGGGCACTGGATTTACCGACAGTTTCCGCTTCTTCTACCCCGACCTCACCGATGCCTATTCGTGGTGGAGTTACCGCTTCCGTGCGCGCGAGAAGAATGCGGGGTGGCGTATCGACTATTTCCTTGTGAGCAACCGTCTTGCCGACAAAATGGCTTCTGCCACCATTCACAACGAGATTTTCGGCAGCGACCACTGCCCCGTAGAACTCGTCCTCAACGACTAACCCACACACTACTTACGAAATAAAAAATCACATTTAGACTATAAATCTAAATGTGATTTTTTTATGCGGAAAAATTCCTGTGGGTTAGTATTCCACTTCGTTGTTCATCATTTTGTGGGTGTCCCATGGGGCTGGGTCGCCGCCGAGGTATTTGTGGAACCATTCGAGGTGGGCGTTGTAATACACTGGCATCGAGTTCATGGTGTCGGGCCAGTGGCCGTCGTTGCTGAACACAATCAGGCGTGATGGAATACCGAGGGTTTGCAGCACGCTAAAGTACTGAATGCTTTGGGTGTAACTCACACGGTAGTCGCGTTCGCCTGTGAGAATGAGCGTTGGAGTCTTGAAATTCTCCACATATTCCGATGGCGACCACTTTTTGTAAAGTTCAGAGTTCCAAGGCTGACCTTTGAGGTCGAAGTTGGGGAACCAGAGTTCTTCGGTAGTGCCCCACATCGAACGCAGGTCGTAAAGGCCCATCATCGAAGCCAAGCACTTGAATGGGTGGTCGTGGCCTTGCAGCCAGTTCATGAAATAACCACCGTAACTCCAACCCATTGCGCCCATGCGATCGGCATCCACGTAAGGGAGTTTGGCAAGTGCCTCGGTCACCTTAATCACATCTTCGTAAGGCTTGCCGCCCCAGTCGCCCGAAATGCTGGTGGTGAAGTCCTGACCGTAGCCAGTAGAGCCGTGAGGGTTGGGGTATGCGATCACATAGCCTGCGCCTGGATATACCTGCCAATCGGCACGGAACGAGTTCATCCACTGCATCTGTGGACCACCGTGCACATTGATTACTAAAGGATATTTCTTATTGGGGTCGAAATCGTGGGGTTTGACCACAAACACCTGAATCTTGGCACCTTCTGCGCCTTCCACCCACATCACCTCGCTTGGGCGAATGTCCACCTCGTCCTCCAACTCTTGGTTGAGGAAGGTGAGTTGCTGTTCGGTCTTGCCACCGTTCTTCATGCGATAGAGTGCCGAAGGTTTGCCTGTGGTAGAGTAAGTGTAGTAGAGATAGCCGTCGTTGCCGAGGCAGAAAGTGGCAACGGCACGGTCGGGCAGCACTTTGGCGTGCTTACCGCTTTTCACGTCCACCTTATAGATGGGCACTGCGCCCAATTCCTGCACCCCGAAATAAATGCTCTTGCTGTCGGGAGTCCAAAGGTAATCGTCGTTCACCCAGTTGTCAATATCCTCGGTCAGCACTCGCTTCTCGCCAGTGTTGCGGTCGTAGAGCGCCAAGCGGAAACGGTCGCTTTCGTGGCCAGGCACCACTTGAAAGCGGTAGGCGATATAGCGACCGTCGGGCGAGTATTTTGGCGTGCCGTCCCAAGCCTTGTTGTCGGCAGTGATACATTTAGCCTCACCACCAGTCACAGGCACAACGAACAAATCGGCGTTGGTGTTTGCCTCTGGGTGGTCGGTGTGGTTGCTGATAAAGCAAAGTTCCTTGCTGTCGGGCGAGAAGGCGAAGCCTGGAGCATTGCCCCAAGTGGGAGCCGAAAACTCGCCTGGAGTGACATCGGTATAGGTCTTTTCAGCGATGTTGTAAACGATGATATGGCTGTAGCGGCCATCGGCATAGTCGGTCCAATGGCGGTAAAAGAGTTTGTCGGCAATGTGGCCTTGTACCGAACCCTCGGTTTTCTTCTTCCAGCGAGCGGCGTTGGCCTTGCCGTCGGCACCGAGGTCGGGATAAACTTCGGTCGCGAAAGCCAAAAGGTTTCCGTCGGGGCTAAGCACTGCGCCCGAAACGCCAAGTTCGAAATTGGTCAGTTGTTCCGTGTCGCCTGTGGCAACATTGCGGCGGAACACCTGTGGCAATTTCACCTCCTTGCCATCTTCGGCGATGGTGGTGCCATTGGCTCCGTAGTAAATCCACTTACCATCAGCCGACCATTGTGCGTCGCGGCTCTTGCCGTCAATCATTGGGGCAAACTCTGGAGTTTTGCCCTTGGTGTCGAGTCTCATCAAGTTGATGCTCGTGTTGGTCTTGTGATTTTTCAAATCCTGGGCGGTGACATTGAACGCCAATGTCTTGCCGTCGGGACTCAAAGCCAATGCGCTCACGCTCTTGGTGCGATACACATCTTTAATGGTGAATGCGCGCTTTGCCGCGCCTGTTTGTGATAGTGCCATCGTTGCAATGGTTGCTAATATGATTTTCTTCATACTCAATGAATTATTGATTATTTTATGTGGTTAGAATACTTTTTCGAAAGCGTTTCGCTCGCCGTCTTTCACCATGATCATGCCACAGCGAGTGAAACCGATTTTGGGCAGAATATGGAGCATTTCCAAATTGTCGAAATTGGTGTCGATGCGCATACTCTCGCGACCCATGCGTTTGCTCTCGTCGATGAGCATGAGCAGAAACGCCGTGGCAAGTCCCTGCCCGGTGCGACCGTGGTCGATGCCCAGGCGGTGCACCACCGTGTAGCGGCTGTTGGTGGAATTGCTGTCGGTGAGCCATTCCCCGTCCCAAATATGGTCGTAGCAAGGGTCACCAGCGGTGATAAAGGCACAATAGCCCACCACTTGAGTGCCATCAAGCAGCACCCAGCCTTGCCCTATTTCGATGTCGGAAGCCACGGTGTCGGGGTTGGGGTAGCCATACTGCCACTGGTCGCGCCCGGCACGCCGCATCACCTCAATCTCCCCTTTCAGAATTTCCCAGATTACGGGAATGTCGTGCTCGGTGGCACGGCGAATGTGAAGCACGTGGTTATTCCTCGTCGTCATCTTCTTCGATTGGGGTGTTGAGCAGTTGCTCTGCGTCGTCGAAATCTTCGGGCTTTACCACCACGCGCCACATCCCCTTATCGCTGCCACGAAGCAGGGTGCTGGCTGTGTTGTCGCCCAAAACTCCAGCCTCGATGCCATTGGCACTGAGCATACCTTTCACGATGCTGGCCTCAACTTCGCTCTCGAATTGAGCCAATACTTTCAAATCACCTTCGTTAGCCATAGTAGTGAAGTTTTATGATTATTTGATATTACGTTTGTTGAGTTCGGCTTGATAGCGCTGCGCGTTGGCGTTGTGCGAGCCAAGGTCGGTGGCAAAATCGTGATACCCCGAAAAGTCGCTCTTTGCGCACATGAAAATGTAGTCGTGCGGCTTGCTGTCGAGTATTTGGTCGATGGTCGCCTTTTCGGGCAAGCGGATTGGACCTGGGGGCAAACCAGCCACACGGTAGGTGTTGTAGGGCGAATCGAAGGCGCACATGTCGTGCGTGATGCGGCGAATGCTGAAATCGCCAAGGGCAAACTTCACGGTAGGGTCGGCTTGCAGACGCATCTTCTTTTGCAATCGGTTGATATACAGGCGCCCCACCTTGCCACGCTCATCGCTCTTTGCGGTTTCCTCTTCGGCGATAGATGCCACAATCACCACCTCGTCGGGTGTGAGGCCTAATTTCTTTGCCTTTTGAGTTCGCTCATCGTTCCAGAATTGCACATAGTAGTTATACATGTTTTTCAGCAATTTTTCTGGCGTGATGTCCCAATAGAATTTATAACTGTCGGCAAGCAGAATGCAGCCGATGTTGTCGGGAGTGTGGTCGAACTTGGCGCACACCTCAGGGTCGGCAAGTGCCTTCAGAAAATCCTTCTTGCTGGGCTCGAACTTATTGCCGGCACGAGTGGCAAACTCATCGAGCGTGCGCACATTGTTGAAGGTGAACTTCAATTCCGACGGCTCGCCCCTGCGGAGCGTGTAGGCGGCCATCAATGCCGTTTCGCCCTTCGCAATCTTAAACGCACCATGCCTGTATTCCACCTTCATGCCGCTCACCTTGAGCAGCGTGGTCACACGGCTTGCAAATGCATCGTCGGTGTTCTTCTTCAGCGAATCGGAGAGCGCCTCCATCGTGGTGCCCTTCGGGATATAGATGATGGTGTCGGTGCTTGCTTTCGTAAGCACGAATGGCAGCGTAACGGCAGCCATAGCCACCAGCACCACCGCCACAATCACCAGCACCCTCTTATGCTTGTCAGCAAAAGATGATTTTTTCTTTTTCCTCGATTTAGTCGTTTTTGCCATTTTTGTTTGAATTGTGTTTGTGAAAGCAAATTTACACTTTTTTTCCGAGAACTGGTGTCAACGAATGTAAAAACACCTGTCTGCACGCCCAAATCGGGCAAACAAGCCGCCAAAACAGCGGTTTTTTCAAGAAAAACGCACAAAAGTGAAGAAAAGTTGCGAAAAGTTTTGCGACTTTGAAAAAAAAGCGTAACTTTGCACTCGCTAAATGCAAATCAGCACAAAGCACTGGAGAGGTGGGTGAGTGGCTGAAACCAGCAGTTTGCTAAACTGCCGTAGGAGTAATCCTACCGCAAGTTCGAATCTTGTCCTCTCCGCATCAAACGGTTGTGATTCTATCGCAGCCGTTTTTTGTTTTTATTCCGACCCCAAACTCACTTGAACGTCGGTATAAAAAATAAACAAAGCATTAAAATTGAAAGGAGAATACTATGAACAGAAAGGATAATCAAATTTATGATGTTAGTGCCGAACTGGCTCGTGAGTTTGGAGAATTGGGCAGCGAAAGTCGCGAACAAGCAATCGCTCACGCCTGGGAGGAATATAATGCACAAATTCTACTTGACGCGAGAAAAAATGCAGGTTTAACGCAGGCTGAACTCGCTGCAAGAATTGGAGCAGACAAAGGTTATATATCAAGCCTTGAACGTGGACTGACCATACCAACAGTTTCAACGCTCTACAAAATTGCGGCCGCAATGGGGTTGTCTGTAACATTACAACCAGCGCAGTAACTTTGGCTTAGAATTGTTATTCAGACTGGTTTGTAAACATTTGTCCTCATCGCATCAAACGGCTGTGATTCTATCGCAGCCGTTTTTTGTTTTTAAGCCAGCCCCCCAAATTTCCAAAACGATTTTATATGGTATGGACGCGATACTTCGCGTCAGCGCCAAATAATTGATACTCAATATAATATTACAATTATGGGCGGACGTGAAGTATCACGTCCCTACCGGTTTCACGTCAAGATTGGTGGCGTATCAAAGGATGTATTTGAGAATTTCGTTGAAGAGGTTTTCGTTTTTCATTTGAAGGTAGCGCATGATGTGTTCGAAGAGATTTTCATTGATTTTGTAATTCAAATTGTAAAAATCACCTGGCACACGTTCGCCTGAGTATTCATAACCGTATTCTTTTGTGCACACGCAGAATTGTGGTTCATCGTCATCAATGTTGGTGTCAATCGTCAGACCAGAAGGACAGAACTTACAATTCTCCATCATGTATTGTTTGAACTCTTTGGTGAAGAACACATCGTCGAGCATCTTATCATACTTAAATTTGAACTGTAACTTTTCTTCTTTTGTCATACTTATCAGCGGTTAAAATGGTTAATAAACAAATTACACCACCATTATAGTAACAAAGAAAGAAAAATTCAACAAAATATTCAAAAAAAACATTCACACTTCTTTACGCAGTCTTTTCCATGGTAGGAAAAACTCTACCATCTCATCGCTGATTTCGGGATTTGGGGGAAAATGGTTAACTTTGTGGGAGTGATGGAGGATTTGAAGTTACATAGGTTTGAGGCGGAGATTGGGGGGATTGAGGTGCCGGAGCGGCTCAACAATCCTTTCGAATATGCGCCACACCCGCTTGCCGTGCTTGCCGCCGAGCAGGTGAAAAGGTATGTGGCTGGGCACTCGGAATGGGCTGGGGAACTGGCGCGTGGCAAGATGCTTGGCGTGCTGGTGGTGAGCGATGCAAGTGGCGAACTGGGGTTTCTGACTGCTTATTCGGGTATTTTGGCTGGCAGCAACAGCCACGATTATTTCGTGCCACCCATCTACGATTTGCTTACGCCCAACGGCGAATTTAAGCAGGGCGAGGCACAAATTTCCGCCATCAACACACAGATTGCACAACTCGAATCGTCGGATTCGCTACGCATGGCGAAGCGCGCGCTGCAAGAGGTGGAGGAAGCAAAAACCACCGCTATCAATGCCTACAAACTGACGATGAGCGAGGCGAAGGCTAACAGGGAGGCACGCCGACAGTTTGGGGTGCTCTCTGCCGAGGAAGAAAAGACACTCATCGCTGAAAGCCAATTTCAGAAGGCGGAATTGAAGCGTATTCGCCAGCGCCACGATGCCACCGTTGAGGAAAAGAAAGCGGCGATTGCGCGCCTACAAAGCGAAATATCTGCGCTGAAAGCCCGTCGCAAAACCATGAGCGAGGCACTTCAGGAGCGCATTTTCCGATTGTTTGTGGTGAACAGTGGCGAAGGCGAGCGACGCGACCTAATTGATGTGTTTGCCGCTTTCTACCAAGCCAACCCCACCTTGCAAGCATCAGCCATTCCACCATCGGGCTCTGGCGAGTGTTGTGCGCCAAAATTGCTGCAATACGCATTCGATCACCAGTTGAAGCCGCTTTGCATCGCCGAATTTTGGTGGGGCAATTCGCCAGCGAAAGAGATTCGCCACCACGGTCACTACTATGGAGCGTGTCTGGGCAAGTGCCGCCCTATCCTTTCGTACATGCTTCGAGGCGTGGACATCGAGCCTCAACAGCACGAAAAAAAGGTGGCTACCACCGACGACATGATACTCTATGCCGACTCGTGGATAGTGGTGGCAAACAAACCTGCCGGTATGCTCACCGTGCCTGGCCGTCTGCACGACAATTCACTTCAAACCATTATTTCACAAGAGATTGGTGCTCCATTGAAAGCGGTGCACAGACTCGACATGAGCACTTCGGGCATCGTGATTTTGGCAAAGAGCGATGCGGTGTATGCCGCTTTACAAGCCGATTTCGCGAGCCGCAACATTAAAAAACGCTATATCGCGCTGCTCGACGGCATGGTGATGGAAAAAGAAGGCGTGATTGATTTACCCCTACGCCCCGACATCAACGACCGTCCGCGCCAAATGGTGGACCACGAGCACGGCAAACGCGCCATCACACGCTACGAGGTGCTGAGCCACACGCCCGACCACCGCACACGCATTGCGTTCTACCCACTCACAGGCCGCACGCATCAACTGCGTGTACACGCCAGCCACAAGAGCGGACTGGGCTGCCCCATCGTGGGCGACATGCTGTATGGCCACGCCAACACGCGCCTGATGCTCCACGCCGAGGCCATCACTTTCACCCACCCCATCAGCAAGGAAAGCCTCACCTTCAAGGCACCCTGCCTATTTTAATCCAAACCGGTAATTTATGTGAATGGAAAAAACACAATCTCGGTAGGGACGTGATAATTCACATCCGCCCACAATTACACTAACATCTTGAAAATGACACATTTGGTGCGGACGCGAATTATCGCGTCCCTACCATGCAAACGTATTTTGGGGCTTTCAGAAAATTTGAAACGAAATTCATTCATCTAAAAATCCAAAATACCACTAAACCAAATAATCGATTAGGGATTATTTGTTTTGTGATTGTTTGATGTCGTCGAGGTGCTCTTCGAGAATCTCGTCCATGTGTGTTTCGAGGTGCTGTTTCACCTTTTCCTCAATCACGGCGTCCATTTTCGCCTCGTCGATTTTGGATTTGCGTTTGCCTGACGGAATTTTAGGCACATGGAGGATAAACTCGTTGTAGTACGAAATGAGGAGCGAAGTGAGAGGCAAAGCGATAATCAGTCCGATAAAGCCCAACACATAGCCCCAAAGCGCCAACGCCAAGAACACGATGGCTGGGCGAAGTCCGATTTGCGAACGCATAATCAGAGGAATCAGCACCAAATCCTGAATGGCTTGGCAAATGCAGTAGGCGGCAAAAGTCCAGCCAAACAGCGGCCAGAGCGGCGCGCCAGTAGCCACAGATTGCACCACACAAAGGAATGCCGCAAACGGAATGGAAACGAGTTGGAGATATGGCACCATATTCATCACGCCAATCGAAAGGCCAAACACAATAGCCATAGGCAATTTGATGATAGAGAACTCTATGGCGAAAATAATGCCCACACACAGCGACACCAACGCCTGGCCACGGAAATAGCGTCGCATGGTGCCTGTCACATCGTTGAAGATGCGGAACACGGTATGGCGATATGGCTTTGGCACACTTGCCTTGAATCCACGAGCAATGATATCGTAGTCGAGCAGCACGAAGAACATATACAGCAATGCCACCAGCCACGAAACCACCGCAAGCACAAAATGAATGGTAGTGCCCACCACCGACACCGTGCCGCTCATCACGCTCTTAAAGAAGTCGAAAATCTGGTCCTTTGAGAACATCGCCTCCAACTTATCGGCACTCAGATACTCGTTCACGAACTGAAGCAACCAGTCGGGCATGGTAGATGATTTCACCTCGTGGGTGATGTATTTGCCGAGCAGTTTGCCCATATCCACAAACGATTCGATAACCGACGGAATCAAAAACCAGCAAGCCAAAAACAGTGCGCCAAAGAAAAGCGTCATGGTGAGCAACGCCGGGAACATACGGTTTTTCAAATGAAACAATCGCATGAAGAAGCGCACCACCGGCTCCAGCATATACGCCAAAAGGCAACCCACCACAAAAGGCAACAAAATGCTACTCAAGTAATTAATCAAAAACACGCCCAAGCCTACACTTGCGCAAGTGAGCACCAACCGCACCGTGCGGTCGAGGTCATATTTTTTGCGTCCTATTGCATCTGTCATAGTCTGGAAATTTAAATCGTTAGGAGTTGGTGCAAATATAGTGCATTTTCGGGAATTAATGATTAATTTTGTAAAAACATTCATTGCATGAATAACTTCCCATTACTCAAAGACCGTATTCTAAGCGAGGGCAAGTGCCTCGACGGTGGCATACTGAAAGTGGATGGTTTTATCAACCATCAAATGGATCCCGACCTGATGATGGCTATCGGCAAAGAGTTTGCCGAGCGCTTCAAAGACAGTGATTACAACAAGATTGTGACTATCGAAGCCAGTGGCATAGCACCAGCCATAGCCATGGGCATAGCCACTCACCGCCCAGTGGTGTTTGTCAAGAAGAAGAAACCCTCCACGATGCAAGACATGCTTTCGACCGTGGTACACTCCTTCACCAAAAACATTGATGTCACCATCTGCGCAAGTAAGGAATTTCTCCAGCCCGACGACCGCATTTTGGTAATCGACGACTTCTTGGCGAGAGGCAACACCGCCCAAGGCATCATCGAGTTGGCAAACCAGGCTGGCTGCAAAATTGCAGGCTTCGGCTTCGTGATTGAGAAAACTTTCCAAAACGGCAGAAAACTGCTTATCGACGGTGGCTACCGCGTGGAATCGCTCGCTCAAATCACCGCCCTTGAAGGAAACAAGATTTCTTTTTAGAAGTTAAGGAGTTAAGAAGTTAAGGAGTTAAGAAGTTAAGACGATAGTCTTTGCTCTCGAAATCTCGAAAATTCGAAATCTCGAAAATTCGATAATCCCAAACTCGTTGACCTGTTGACCCGTTGACTCGTTGACTTCCCAAAAAACAATGAACGAAAAGACGCTTATAGTGATTACAGGCCCTACCGGCATTGGCAAAACTTCGGTTGCCATTGCTGTGGCTCACCATTTGGGGTGCGAGATTATCAACGCCGACTCCCGGCAGATATTTCGCGACATACCCATTGGCACCGCCGCCCCCACAGTCGAGGAGCAGGCGCTGGTGAAGCATCATTTTGTGGCGTTTAAGAATCTTGACGAATATTACAGCGCGGCGCAGTTTGAAACCGATGTGATGGCGCTGCTCCCTAATTTTTGGGCGAAAGGCGACTATGCGGTGCTGTGCGGTGGCAGTATGATGTATGTGGATGCGGTGTGCAAGGGCATCGACATCGTGCCCGACATCACCGACGAAATCCGCACGCAAGCCAAGCAAGAATTGGCGCAACACGGCTTGGAACCACTTCTGAAGGAACTGGAGCAATCCGACCCCGAATACTTCGCCATCGTGGACAAGAAGAACCCGAAACGAATAGTTCACGCCTTAGAAGTGTGCCGACAGACTGGCAAAACCTACACCTCGTTTCGCACAGGCAACAAGAAAGAGCGGCCGTTTCGCATCGTGAAAATCGGACTCAATATGGAGCGCGCCGAACTTTTCGACCGCATCAACCGCCGTGTAGATGCCATGATGGAGGCTGGTTTTGAGCAAGAGGCACGGAGCGTGTACCACCTGCGCCACTACAATTCGCTCAACACCGTGGGTTTCAAGGAAATGTTTGCCTACTTCGATGGCACCATGGACTTTATCACCGCTCGTGAGCGAATGAAGAAAAACACGAGGGTATATGCCAAAAAACAACTCACATGGTATGCAAAAGATCCTGATATACAGTGGCTCCACCCCTGTGAGGCTAAAGAAAGAATTATACAAATAATCAACAATATTCATTAAACCAATTCGGCAATCGGTTGTCTATTCAGCAAACAACGAGATTGCAGAATCAAAAAAAACAATAGCATTATGAAAGCAAAGATGAACATATTGGCAATGCTCGCATTCATGGCGCTTGTGACCACATCTTGCGGCATATTCGACGAACCAAGTTATAACGACGTGGTGATGTATGGCTCGCCTTACTACTACGAAGGCACCACCTACTACTATTACAACAACGTGTATTACCTCCCATACGATTCTTATGGCACAATGAGCGTGCGCCGCGCCAACAACCTGCCTCGTAGCGCATACCGCAACGGCTACAACAGCGGTTACGACAGTGGCTACGACCAAGGCTATCGCGACGCTAACCGCGACAACCGCAAGCATCACTACTCATCTGGCAACGGCCGACGCCCTGGCGATGGCAACAACGCCAACCCAGGCAACTACAACCGCCATAACAACAATAACAAAAACAACGGCAACTACGGCGGCGGCAAGCGTCCTAACAGCAACAATAGCAACGGCAACTACAACCGCAACAATAACAATAAGAATAATGGCAACTATGGCGGTGGCAACCGTCCAAACCGTGACTTCGGCGGCAACTCTGGCAATGGTGTAACATCACGCAAATCATCTGGCACCTCGGTACAAACTGCCACCACACCCCCAGGAAGAGCAACTATGAGCACCACGACTGTTAAATCCACACCAGCACAAAGAGCCACCAGCACAAAAAGCAGCAGTAGCAATGGCAACAGTGGCAGCGTGGACGTTTCTGGCGGCCGCCGCTAACCCCCAAAGCCCCAAAAACAAACATCAAATACCCTCAAAAAGGCATATCCCCAAGCAGGATATGCCTTTTATCATTTTGCGGTTAAGTGGATAAATGCTGGGGGCACAGAAACAAAAACATAAAAAACAGCCTTTTGGCGATGCCAGTGCTTCGCACCTGTCGTTAGTGCTGCGGCATGTCTGATTTCAAGCAGAGACTTGAATCAGCCACACCACACCCTTAACGCCGCCCTCTTACGAGGTCGATGGCATCACCAAAAGGACAAAAACCGCTCGCCTTTGGCGAAAAACCAATATTTAGAATTTAGATCCTAAAGCGCAAATACAAATTGCATCATAACGTAGGGATATGCCTTGGTATGTTTCGGTGCAAACAGCAATGTATCAACGCATTAAAACAGACCGAAAGAGCCGTTGGCATGTTGGTCTATTGCAACAATTCCCAATATCCCCCTTTGGTAGAACCTATACGAATAATTTTACCCTCTTCCTGCATTCGTTTGATGTGTTTAGAAATGGCACTGCGGTTGATGCCAATATGCGAAGCCATCTGCATAGTGGTGATTTTAGGATTTTCAGAGATAAGTTTGAGAATGGCTTCACTGGTTTCTTGTCCACCTTTCTTGTCCACCCTCTTGGTTTCTTGTCCACCTTTCTTGTCCACCCTCTCCTGCATCGACTGTTCAAATGTGGCGATGTCGTGCTGAAGGTGAGCGATATGAATCTGTGCCATACAATCAAGAAACACATTGATGTCATCCATTTCTCGTGTATCAATAAGAGATTGAATGTAATCTGCCTTATCCTGTTTCATCACCTTCATGGGCAACACATCGTGTTCCATCTGTAAAAGGTTCATCAGCAATCGACTGACACGACCATTTCCATCTGCCCAAGGGTGAATTGTAACCAATTCGTAATGAGCCCAAAAACTAAGGTCATAAACGGAACAAATGTCTGTAGAATCAATTGATCTACGACGAACATTCAACTCCTTGCAAAAAGCCTCTAACCTTTGAGGCACTTTCAAATAGTTCATATAGGAGCGTCCACCTGCCCCTGCTGTAACATTCAGTTTCCGAAGTTCTCCTTTCGATGCATCGAACGAGCCTCCAAGAGAATTGTATTCCGAGCCTGTGCGAGCCATCACTTTTGCCGCAAGGCTTATGAGCGAGTCAACCGTGATTTCAGGGTGATGCTTAATCCAAGCACGACCATAGTCGTAAGCGCCTTTTAAGTCGAGGTTCATGTTTTGCTCAATAATATTACGCTTTCCCGATGTGATACCCTCATCAAACAGCAGTTGAGCCTCCACCTCCGTAACCGTACTGCCCTCAATAGCCGTACTGTGGGTAATAAGGGAATACAGATAAAACTTTTCATAGTCTATCTGTTCACCCATGCCCAACGCCTGATGCTGATGAAGCAGTTTCAGCAGTTTGTCGCTATTCTCTTGTGTCATATTTCTTTTCTGAATGTTTTCTATAAGGAAAGGAACTGTGCCGAAAGCACATAATCAATCGACACAGTTCCACTATTTCGCTGTTGGATTATTGCAGTTTGGCGAGTGCTGCTGCGATGCGTGTGGTGGCTTCCACAATGTTTTCATCGCTGGTGGCGTAACTCATGCGAATGTGGCCTGGGCAAGAGAATGCGTCGCCGCTAACGGTTGCCACGTGCGCCTCGTTGAGCAAGTACATTGCCAGGTCGTTGGCATCGTTAATCACCACATCGCCACACTTCTTGCCGAAGAAAGAAGTCACGCCTGGGAACACATAGAATGCTCCGTCGGGTTCGTTCACGTCCAATCCTGGAATTTCGCGCAGACGGCTCACGATAAGATCGCGGCGGCGCTGGAATGCCACACGCATATCCTCCACGCACTGTTGCGAACCTGTGTAAGCGGCTTCAGCTGCCTTTTGGGCGATTGACGAAGCACCGCTGGTGTATTGACCTTGGAGCTTGGTGATAGCCTTAGCCAGCCAGAGAGGGGCAGCCACGAAACCGATACGCCAGCCAGTCATGGCATAAGCCTTCGACACACCGTTGATGATGCACACGCGGTCTTTCAGTTCCTCGCATCGTGAAATGGAGAAGTTGCCGCCAATATAGTTGATATGCTCATAAATTTCGTCGGCAAGCACCATCACCTGTGGATATTTTCCAAGCACAGCGGCAAGGGCGCGAAGTTCGGCTTCGCTATACACGCTACCGGTAGGGTTGCTTGGCGAACAGAGAATCACAAGTTTGGTTTTAGGGGTGATGGCAGCGTCGAGTTGCTCAGGTGTGACCTTGAAGTTCTGCGCCATAGTGGTAGGCACTTCCACACTCTTACCGCCAGCGAGAATCACCATTTGAATGTAGCTCACCCATGCTGGAGTGGGAATCACCACCTCGTCGCCAGGGTTCACAATACTCATCACCACGTTGGTAAGTTCGTGCTTAGCACCATTACCAACCACGATTTGCTCAGGAGCAAAATCCACACCATTCTCTTTCTTCAGTTTTTCGCTGATAGCCTTACGCAGCGACAGGTAGCCTGGCACAGGCGTGTAGAAACTGAAGTTGTTGTCGATAGCCTCTTTAGCCGCCACCTTGATATGGTCGGGAGTGGCGAAGTCGGGTTCGCCCACCGAAAGATTAATCACATCAACACCTTGAGCCTTAAGCTCCTGACTTTTTTGCGACATTGCCAATGTGGCTGAAGGCGAGAGCGCCTGAATGCGATCGGAAACCAAATTACTCATAATCTAAGTTCGTATAAAAATATAGTATTAAAAAAGTATGTACAAAACTACATTCGCCCACCGCCGCGCCGCGAAAAACGGCGACAACGGCTGGTTAAGTACAAAATTACACTTTTTTTTGCCTCCTACAAACTATTTCAGTATGATAGAAGCAGTTTTGATTTTTTTTGTAACTTTGTAGGGCGTGAAGGGGGCGTCTGACATGCGATTTCATCAAAACGTAGGGACATGCCTTTGGCATGTTTCAAATGCGTTGACACATTGCCGATTAATGCAGATTCGCCACCCCCCAATATGCTGAATCGCTGAATTTGATTCGCATGGTGGCGCGCATTCTGAAATTAAACAGATTTTTTTAGAGTTATGAATTTACTATCGGGCGAAGAAGTTAAGAGAAAGGAAGTTGAGATACTCAATCACATCGTGGCTGTGTGCGAAAAGCACGGCCTGCGCTACTATTTGAGCTACGGCACACTGCTGGGCGCAATCCGCCACAAGGGATTTATTCCGTGGGACGACGACATCGACATATCCATGCCGCGCGCCGACTACGAGCAGCTGCTGAAAGTGATGCTTGCCAATCCCGACAAGCGCTTCGTGGCACTCACCCCAAAATCGAAAGGCTACCCCTACCACTACGCCAAAGTGGTGGACCTTAGCACCAAGTTGGTGGAAGAAAACCTCGACGACTTCGCTGGCAACGGCCTGTGGGTTGACATTTTCCCGCTCGACGGCGTGGACACAACCGAGCCCACACGCCAAAAGAAGTTGGCTAAGTATTTCAATTCGTGCCGCGCATCGGCTTCGTTCAAGCAATGCCCTGCCAACAACAAGCCTTGGAAATGGCGCGTGTGCAAAATGATAGGCACACGCAATTTCTCACGGTTGGTGACTTGGGCGAGCCGCCGATTGCCTTTCGACAGCGCGCAATATGTGGCACACATGCCCACCGCCATGCAATATCTGTTTCCTCGCCGTCTGTTCGACAAGGTGATAAAAGTGGAATTTGAGGGCAGACTGTACGACGCACCAGCCGACTACGACGAATACCTCACCATTCTGTATGCCGACTATATGCAAATTCCTCCCGAATCGCAACGCATCACCCATAGCGTGAAGGCAATAGCGGTGGATTTATTTTCGTGATTGCCAACCACATTCCGCTAAAGCAATGAGCTGAACGCGTGTTCTACAACTTTGCGGAGCACAGTTTCGGCATCTACCTGGTGCACATCTACATCATACGCCTCGGACTTTGGCCACTGTTCCAAAAGTGGGCACTTTCCACCGCCGCTGCCATTCCGCTACTGGTGATCACCGGAGCCACCGCAAGCCACCTCACAGTAAGGCTACTCTCCCACCTCCCCAAAAGCAAATACATAGTGGGCATCTAATCCCCCCACCCGTTCGTGAGCAGAGTTTTGTGTAAGGTAGAGATTGTATTGAGTATTAGCCATTTGCAGACAAATTTATTTTGTACTGCAAAATTAAAGTGGTAACTTTGCGTTATAAAAGACATAAGGTTATGGCTGCCCAAGACATATACATTACCCCAAAGCAGATACTTTCGTATCTCAAGGATTTTGAGGAAAAATTGCCTATTCCTCAACAAAATCACTATGTATCTACTTTAACTTCTACCCCTTTGACCATAGATGCACTTAATCAAGAGGTGAATCAAATGGCACGGTTTATAGGTTTGAAAGGATTTACAGCTAATTGCAAATGGGCAAAATTACCTTCGGGGATTGGTGGCCAAATTCAGCTTGATGGAAGCAGAAGCGGGTACTTGAATATTGATGTCAACGATGAATATAAAAATGAAAAAGATGTTACTGCTGCTACTTTAGCACATGAATTGTGCCATAAGTATCTGCAACTACATGGAATCTATTTCCCTCAATTTACAGAAATCAACGAAACGTATACTGACTTGTGTACTATGTACGTAGGTTTCGGAAATATTATACTCAAAGGATATTCAACAGATAAATGGAAATGCGGGTATCTCCAATTCCCAATTTACAAACGAACTCATAGGTTGGTGAGGGCAATTATCTGGGGCGAAGTTCCGGCAATAATGGAAGATTATGCAGAGCCTTTTTTAGAAGAAGCGTTGGGTTTATGGGTGAGGAATCGGGACAAGAAAATGTTGTCTCGGAAAGAATACAAAAACACGTTCAAGGAAATTTCTGATTATCAAAGGAACGTTGAAATATTCAAGCAATTATTATATATGCTTGAAGAAGCCCCCTTGAAATTAGCGGAAGAAGTTGACACTAAAATGTACAAGCCTGACTGGTTTGACGAAGAAGGACAACTGAAACGCAAAGTAGCATGTTTTGTTGGAATTTACGAGGGGATTATAATTCGGGAACGGTTTAAAGATACGCCTATCCATAAAATTAATCGGCACTTGGCACATTTGATTGCGCAAATGGTAGATGCTGTAGGAAGGAGCCGTTTCCCGAACAATAAAATTTATCGGTTGTATTTTGAATGCCCTTATTGCAAGCACCGTGCTTTGTCATCTAAAATAGCAAATTCTGAAACAATAGTAAAATGCCCTAATTGTAAAAAGAGATTTGCTGTGAATGGCGAGGCGTTTGATTTAATTCCTGCTCGAAATGACTTTGATAAGTTTAATAACGAGTTAATGAATCCTATTAGAAAAGCGCTTGAGGATTCCAAAGAAAAGATGAAAAAGGACTCCTATTTACAAGGGTTTGCGGATGGAAAAACGCATAAAGGCAAGGAATTAGACGCACTAAAAAAGAAAATAGAAGAACTCCCATTTTGGATAAAGTGGCTTCTTGGAAGCCGACTTAAATAACAACGAGAGCCGCCATTGCTGACGGATCTCGCCGTGTCTTACCTTGACTTCAAAAGTCGAAGTCAAAGGTCAGTTGGCGGCAGACGGGAGCCGCTGCGGTCTTCACCGCCTCGACCGCCTTTGCGATAGGCACTGATGCAGGTGAGGTCTGCGCAGGAGTCGTTACCTCAGTGACGGCGGTCTTGCTCCGCATGTTCTTTGCAGAGCAAAGCGACTTTGTCGATGACTTCTGAATAAGCAGCGATTCGATTTGCTCGCAGATAGCGACCCTCCGCATACCTATAAAAATTAAGGGGCTACATAGACCACGCCGCCCCGTGGCATCGAGGACTGTGACAAGAGCATAGCAAGGGTAAGGGTAAGGGTAGAATGTGAGGCGCATTTCTTATTGTGGTTTTTCACTGTTGAAGTGATATTTTTTTGTAACTTTGTGTTTTGGTAATTTAAAATTCACGATATATGCAAGCCATTATTCTTGCCGCCGGTATGGGCAAACGCCTCGGCGAATACACTAAAAGCAACACGAAGTGCATGGTGGAGGTGAACGGTACGCCGCTTATCGACCGCGCGCTCGACCAACTCTCGCAACTGAATCTCTCTCGCGTGGTGATTGTGGTGGGCTACGAGGGGCAAAAACTGATGGACTATCTGGGCTCGGAGCACAAGGGGCTGAAGATAGAATACGTCAACAATCCCGTGTACGAGAAAACCAACAATATCTACTCGCTGGCACTGGCGAAGGAGCAACTGCAAGCCGACGACACGCTGCTGATTGAGAGCGACTTGATTTTCGACGATTCGTTGCTCACCAAGCTGGTGAATAATCCTTTCCCCAACTTGGCGCTGGTGGCGAAGTATGAAACGTGGATGGACGGCACAATGGTGTGTATCGACAGCGAGAATAATATCGTGAACTTTGTGACGAAGGCGGCGTTCAACTACCAGAATGTGGACCAGTACTACAAGACGGTGAACATCTACAAATTCTCCAAAGAGTTTGCACAAACGAAATATGTGCCCTTCCTTGAGGCTTACACCAAGGCGGTGGGCAACAATGAGTATTACGAGAATGTGCTGCGCATCATCACGTTTCTCAACAGCCAAGACCTGAAGGCTTTGCCCATCGGCAACGAGAAATGGTATGAAATCGACGATAAGCAAGACCTCGACATTGCCGAAGCGCTTTTTGCCGACGAGAAGGACATTCTCCGAAAATACTACGGGCGTTTTGGCGGATTCTGGCGTTTCCCGAAGATGCTCGACTACTGCTATCTGGTGAACCCATACTTCAACGAATCGCGCATCATCGACGAACTGGAGGCGAACTTCCGCACCCTCATCGCCGAATATCCTTCGGGCATGAAGGTGAACACGCTGCTGGCAAGCAAGTGCTGGGGCGTGAAGGAAGATTACATCATTCCGGGCAACGGCGCGGCTGAACTGATTAAGGTGTTGATGGAAATGCTGCCTGGCACACTTGGCATCACGCGCCCCACATTCGAGGAATACCCCAACCGTCGCGACAAGGATAATTTGGTGACTTTCGTTCCTCAAAATCAAGACTATCGCTACTCAGCCGACGATTTAATCAATTTCTTCGGCAAGCATCACGCCGACAATCTTATCCTCATCAACCCCGACAACCCTTCGGGCAACTTCATTCCCAAAGCCGACATTCTGAAATTGGCGGCTTGGTGTGAGGCGAATGAGATTAGGCTGATTGTGGATGAGAGTTTTGTGGACTTCAGCGAGGGCTATCTCAACAACACGCTGCTGCACGACCACATTTTGGAGGCATATCCCCACATGCTGGTGATGAAGAGCATTTCGAAGAGTTATGGCGTGCCAGGCATTCGCTTGGGCATTCTCTGCTCCGCCGACACCGACATCATCAGCCGCATGAAGAAGATGGTGAGCATTTGGAACATCAATTCGTTTGCCGAGTTCTTTATGCAGATTTTCTCCAAATACGAGAACGAATACCTCAAGGCATGCGATAAATTCATTGCCGAGCGCAACGATTTCGAGCAGAAACTTCGCGAAATCAGTTTCCTGCGTGTGATGCCTTCGCAAGCCAACTATTTCCTGTGCGAGATTCTGCCGCCATACAACGCCAATGCGCTGGTGCTGAAAATGCTGAAGCAATACAACATTCTCACCCGCGACTGCTCCACCAAGGGTGGTTTCGACGGCAAGCAATACATGCGCATAGCCGTGCGTAGCCACGCCGACAATGCGCGCCTCATCGCCGCCTACAAGGAAATTGAAAACGAAAACAAATAATGGCTATGAAAATCATCTCACAACAACGAATAAAGTCATTGAGCATCTCGCCTAAGAGATGCGTGGAGTGGATTCGGGAAAGTTTCGCAATGAAGGCGCAGGCGCAACTTCCGGCAAAAATCAGCGTGCACCCTGCCGACACCGACTTTTTCACTTCTATGCCATGCTTGCTGCCCAACCCTGCCGACACGGGCGTGAACTTTCACCGTCAGTACTTTGGCGTGAAAGAGGTGCACCGCATTGAGGGTGCCGTGCCAAGTTTGGGCAGCGACCTGATGCTCTACGATGCCAAGTCTGGCGAATTGCTGGCGCTGATGGATTCCGACTGGATTACCACCATGCGCACTGGGGCTGTGGCTGCTGTTTCGGCTAAGGCTTTGCGTAAAACCGGTGCCGAGACCTACGCTTTTGTTGGGCTTGGCAACACCGCGCGCGCATCCTTGCTCTGCATTCTTGAAGCCGAGCCCGAAAAGCATTTCAAGGTGAAACTGCTCAGGTACAAAGAGCAGGCAGAATTGTTTATCCAGCGATTCGAAGCCTACTCGAATGTGGAATTTGAGATAATGGACAATATCGACGACATGGCGAAATCGGCTGATGTGCTCATCAGTTGCATCACCAGCGCCACTGGTCAACTCGTGAGCGACGAGGCGTTGCTGCCGGGCATCACTGTGATTCCGGTGCACATGCGCGGCTTCCAAAACTGCGACACCACTTTCGACCGCGTGCTTGGCGACGACACCGACCATGTGAAGGGGTTCAAATATTTCAGCCAATTCAAGGCATACAACGAAATTGGCGAGGTGCTTGCCGGCAACGACCCCGGACGCACTTCCGACCAGCAACGCATCATCGACTACAACTACGGCCTGGCATTGCACGACGTGACCTTTGCCGCCAAAATCTACGAATTGCTGGAGTCCGATGCATCGATTCAAAGCGTTGAGATGATAAAAGAAACCGAAAAATTCTGGGTATAGCACCCGATTTTCGCAAATTTTTTAACCGTTTTTCTCCTGGCCACAAACTTTTCATGATGAAAGTGTCGATTTTAGTGCCTGTATATGGCGTGGAAAAATATATTGAGAAGTGCGCAGTGTCGCTCTTCGAGCAATCATACGAGGATATCGAATACATCTTCGTGAACGACTGCACGCCCGACCGAAGCATCGAGGTGCTTCGTGGCACAATCGCGCGCTATCCACAGCGGCAAAAGCAAGTGGTGATTATCGACCACGATGTGAACCGTGGGCTTGGCGCCGCCCGACACACTGCCACCGAGGCTGCCACAGGCGAACTGGTGATGCATGTGGATAGCGACGACTATCTGATGCCGCACGCCGTGGAGCATTTGTGCGCAAAGATGGAGGAAACCGGAGCCGACATTGTGGACGGCGGATATGTGACGGTGACCGCCGACCGCGAAAGCGCACTCATTCCACCGTTTCACGGCACAAAGGAAAAGTATCTGAAACTGATGCTTTGCCAAAACATCGTGTTCAACCGCATCTGGGGGCGCATCTATCGCCACGCGCTCTTCACTGAAGGCGGCATCAACTCGGTGGAGGGCATCAACTATGGCGAAGACTATGTGGTGGTGCCACGCCTCATACTCGGAGCCAAAAGAGCGTGCCTCGACGAAGCCGTGTATGCCTACCGCGACGACAACGCCACCTCCTACACCCACAGCATCAACGAGAAGCACAACCGCTCGCTCTACAAGGCACACGCCATAGTCAACGAATACTTCACCCTGCACGACACCAACGGCACCTATCGCACCGCCATGCAAATGGCAATGCTCGCCATGGTGCGCCACGCACGCCGCTACGAAGGTCACTTCCGCAACCTCGACGCCCTTTGCCCCATCGAGGTGAAAGGCTGCGCCCCAAAACTGTGCAACGCCATACTCCGCTCCCCCCGCATCCCCTTCTCCCTCGCCAACTTCCTCTACCTCACCCTCCGCCGCCTCTACTCCTCCACCCTCTACTCCACCGATGGAGCACCGAAAAAGAGTTATATTTAGGAAATGATATACAAGTTGTCCCTGTGATTATTTAGTAATGATTAAAAAATCCCGTAGGGATTTGATGTGTGTAGGCAGGTATGCAGCGAAGGTTATGC
>OIYS01000475.1_pt1 | contig 28196 bp, 25 predicted proteins | sample 1588271 | NCBI WGS metagenome assembly OIYS01 (sample SAMN03283286) | human gut metagenome | biome: human-associated habitat; material: feces | host: Homo sapiens | place: Peru | collected 2012
CTTGCGGAGCAAGATTGCCGTCATTGACGGCAAAGAAAAACTTCATGTTGAATCGTATTACGATTCAACGTCGCCTCCGCTCGCACAAAGAAAAAGTGACTAAAGCTCTGATTCACCTGAATTCGTAGCGACGGCGGCATTTCTTTTGAAGCTTTCGAACAACGAATTGCGTTGTTCTTTAATTGAAATTCACCGGGCATCGGCGTGTCGGCACCTCTCCGCAATACTTCTATTCCTCGTCCTCGCACTCATGCAGAAACCGAACCGCGTCCTTCACCTCGGAGACCGAGTAGCCGTAGCGGACCATGGTGCCCATGATCCTGCGGTCGGGGACGAATTCGCGTTTTTCCTGCGGGGTGCGGAGCTTTGCGGCGCGGCAGAGCAGCGCGGCGCAGTTTGCGGGAAAGTCGATATCAAGCTCATCATAGTCGAGCGCGGCGATATCCTCGCGGCGGAAGCCCTTCTTATACAGCTCGACGACGAGCCTGCGTTTACCGTACAGCTTGCTGCTCGCCATAACCTGCGCGGTATAGATGAGCTGCGAGCTGTCGTTGATGTAGCCCTTGCCTTTGCAGTACGCGACCGCGACATCGACATCCGACTGCGAGCAGCCCTTGCGCAGCAGCTTTTCACGCAGCCGCTTTTCGGTATTGCTCGCGTAGACGAGGATGTTCATCGCACTCGCGATGCACTTTTTCTCGGAGGCGGAAAACTCATCGTCCGAGCGCGTTGCGGAGGATCGCTCGTCCGCAGACTCGGGACGTTCGTCAAGCTCGCCTATCATTCATCGGAAAGAGGAATATCAACGTCGAATTCCTCTCCCTCCGAGGTATCGGCATCCTCGAGATCAAGCCCTGTCATGGTGAGGTCGATGTCGTCCTTCTTTCCGCGGATGCGCGCCTCGATCTGCTCCATGTACTCGGGATTTTCCTCGATGAAGCGGCGGGCGTTTTCCTTGCCCTGACCGATGCGGACGCCGTTGAACGAGAACCACGAGCCGCTTTTTTCGACGATGTCGAGGTCAACTCCGATGTCAAGCAGCTCGCCCGACTTGGAGATACCCTTGCCGTAGAGAACATCGAACTCCGCAATCTTGAAGGGCGGCGCGACCTTGTTCTTTACGACCTTGCATTTCGCGCGGGTACCGTACTGCTCGGTACCGTTCTTGAGCGCTTCACCCTTGCGTATTTCGATACGCACGGAAGCGTAGAACTTGAGCGCACGCCCGCCGGGGGTCGTTTCGGGGTTGCCGTAAACAACGCCGACCTTCTCGCGCAGCTGGTTGATGAAGATGACCATCGCGTTCGACTTCGATATAGCGCCTGAGAGCTTGCGCAGTGCCTGCGACATCAGACGCGCCTGAAGTCCGACGTGTGACGCGCCCATCTCGCCGTCTATCTCCTGCTGCGGAACGAGCGCCGCAACCGAGTCGACGACAACGAGGTCTACCGCGCCCGAGCGCACAAGCGCCTCGGTTATCTCGAGCGCCTGCTCACCGCTGTCGGGCTGCGAAACAAGCAGGTCCTCGATCTTTACGCCGAGATTCTTGGCGTAGATGGGGTCGAGCGCATGCTCCGCGTCGACGAATGCAGCGGTTCCGCCGTTCTTCTGTATCTCGGCGGCGACATGCAGCGCAAGCGTCGTTTTACCCGAAGATTCGGGACCGTATATCTCGATGATTCTGCCGCGCGGCAGACCGCCGATTCCGAGCGCAAGGTCGAGAGTGAGCGAGCCTGTCGAGACCGCCGTCACGTTGATAGCGGGGTTCTCGCCGAGCTTGATTATCGAGCCCGCGCCGAACTGCTTGGTTATCTGCGATATCGCAGTGTCAAGCGCTTTTTTCTTTTCGTTTGCATCGGTCGGCAGCGCAACCGCTACCGCCTTCTTGGGCTTTGTTGCCATATGCTTTACCTCCTTGGTATGGGAACGGGGGACGGGGACGGGATATGCGGGGGACGCTTTCGAGAAAGCGCCCCCACACCCCCCGCAAAGCTTTAAAACCGGGACTTTTCTCGCTGCTGCACCGACTAAGGCTCAGACAGTTTAAAAGTTTCGTCGACCTTTTCAAAGGTCGCGGGGCGTGGGGCGGAGCCCCATGTGCGGCGTTTCTTTTCCTTAGCTTTTGAACAACGCCGCACGTTGTTCGCTGCACAACTCACTCGCACAAAGAAAAAATGACCGAAGTTTTGACTCACCCGAATTCGTAGTAACAACAGCATCCCCATTCGTTAACAACATTGTAAAAGCTCATCCCACAGGCAGACCGACGCATCGGTCTGCCTTAGATATTTACCCCTGCGTTCATCGCCGACGCGCCGCCGCATAAAATATAACCGCCCCCAACGCAAAATCTCCCGCCCTGCGGGACAACACGGAGGTCGAAATGACCGATTTCCTCGTTAAAAAATTCGTCCCGAACTACGCCTCCGTCGACTCTGTCGAGGTCAGAGCCGCGTACGGCAGGCTCTCGGGCATCGTCGGCATTATCTGCAACACGGTAATGTTCATATTCAAGCTCGCCGCGGGCTTTCTCTCGGGCTCGGTCTCCATCACCGCCGACGCCTTCAACAACCTCTCCGACGCCTCGTCGAGCATCATCAGCCTGATAGGCTTTAAGCTCGCGAGCATGCCGCCCGACCGCGAGCATCCGTACGGTCACGGCAGATACGAATACCTCTCGGGGCTTGTCGTATCCGCGCTCGTTATCGCCATCGGCATCGAGCTGTTCACGACGGGCGTGCGCAAGATAATAACGCCCGAGTCGGTCGAGTTCGGCGCGCTGTCGGCTGCGGTGCTCATCCTCTCCGCCGCGCTCAAGCTGTGGATGATGCTGTTCAACCGTCGGCTCGGCAAACGCATATCATCGGGTGCGCTGCTTGCCGCCGCCGCAGACAGCCGCAGCGATGTTATCAGCTCCTGCGCCGTGCTCGTCTCCGCGCTCATCTCCCGCGCCAGCGGCTTTGAGCTCGACGGCTATGCCGCCGTTGCCGTGTCGGTGTTCATCGTCATAAGCGGCATCGGGCTTGTCCGCGACACCCTCGATCCCATACTCGGCAAAGCGCCGAGCGCCGAGACGGTGCGCGACATCCGCGACCGCATACTCGGCTATCCCGGCGTGCTCGGGATACACGACCTCATAGTTCACGATTACGGTCCGGGCAGGACCTTTGCGAGCGTTCACGTTGAAATGTCCGCCGAGACCGACCCGCTCGAGAGTCACGACATAATCGACAACATCGAGCGCGATTTCGCCGAGAACCGACATCTGCAGCTCATCGTCCACTACGACCCCATCGTCACCAACGACCCCGAGGTCGAGAGCCTGCGCATATACCTGCACGAGCATCTGCACGAGATAAGCGCGGGGCTGACCTTCCATGATCTGCGGCTCGTCCGCGGCGCGAGCCATTCAAACGTTATTTTCGACTGCATCATGCCGTACGGCACGGACATGAGCGAATCCGAGCTGCGTGAGAGGATATCCGAGCTCGTAAAGCAAAAAAATCCGAGCTATAACTGCGTCATAACGGTCGACCGCAGCTACTGCTCGGAATGACCGACATCCCGCACCGAAGACGAAAAAGCACGCCTCCGCACAGCATGCGGGGACGTGCTTTTTGTTTTCCGACGGGCTCAATATCGACGGATTTAGACTCCGACGGGCTCACTGTGCGAGACAACCGATTAATTTCCCGAAGCAAGACGCAGATAGAGCTTTCTCAGACCGCACTTCCATGCGAGAACGGTGCCGAGTATCGCGCCGAACACCGCCTGCAGTATCTGGAACGGCAGCTTAATTATCGCGTATTCGGGCGTGCTGTAGATAAACGCCCTGCCGAGCGAGTAGCCGACCACCATTATGACCGCGCCGACCGCTACGCCGATTATCGAGCCGAGCTGCGGCTTGTTCTTTATTATCTTATGCGTGAACAGCGAGATAACGACCGCCTGCAGACCGTGTGTCACAAGCGAGACGAACATCGGCGTCGGGTAGAAGAAGAAATCGCCGAGGAATGCGCCGACACCGCCGACCATGAACGCCTCGACGGGTCCGAGCAGAATCGATGCGAGGCAGATAACAACATCGTTCAGATACAGGTGACCGCCGGGAACGGGCACGCCGAACGAACTCATTGCAACATTCATCGCCATCAGCACCGCCGTGACCGTGATGTTAAGCGTTGCTGTTTTCTTGTTTGAATATACCGACATTATATGGTCCTTTCCTTCATGGGGATGCCGAAAATGTTCGGAACATTTTTATCTATCCCCACATACTTCGGAACAAGCCCGCGCCGCTCCGATATTTTTCAGTGGCAATATCATACCGCAGTATTGGTTATTTATAAATATTCAATTTTAATGTTTTTTATATGACCAGGTGCGTGTTTGCCAGGCAGGTGACACGTTTGACCGATGAGCTTGTACTTCGGGAACCTCTCATTTGCTCCTGCCGTAATGCTCGCAGTATGCCGATATCGGGCAGCGGTGACATTCGGGCGAGCGGGCGGTGCAGCAATCGCGGCCGAGCAAGACTATGCGGTGGCAGAAGTCCGACTGTTTTTCGGGCGCGATGAGCTCGGACAGCACCTTTTCCGTTTTGCGCGGGTCCTTGCAGGTCTCGGGGTAGAAGCCGAGCTTTCCCGCGATGCGGATGCAGTGCGTGTCGGCGACGATAGCGGGCAGCCCGAAAACATCGCCGCGTATCAGGTTTGCGATTTTTCTGCCCACTCCGGGCAGCAGGAGCAGGTCGTCCATGTCGCTCGGCACCTCGCCGCCGAAGCGCTCGATTATCGTGCGCGATGAGTCGATGAGGTTCTGAGCCTTTGTGCGGAAGAGCCCGCACGGACGAATGATCTCCTCGAGCTCGGCAGGGTCGGCATCAGCCATCGCCGCAGCGTCGGGGTAGCGCTTGAAGAGCGGCACGGCGACGATGTTCACCCGTTTGTCGGTGCACTGCGCGGACAAACGCCCGAGCACAAGCAGCCGCCACGGGTCGCCCTTGTAGTTCAGCGCGCACTCCGCCGCGGGAAAGTATTCTTCAAGCGCCGCGACTATCGCAGCCGCACGCGCCCTCTCGGAGCTTTTTGTTTTTTTCATGGTATCATCTCCGTTTGGTTGGGTGAATTTGATGGGAGCTTTCAGAGATTAAGGTCGTAGATTTTGCGTTGTTTCGTCATCGTATGTCATCACTGCGAATTCAGGCGAATCAGAGCCTCAGCTGCTTTTTCTTTGTGCGAGCAGGTTGCGCAACGAACAATGCAAGCATTGTTCGAAAAGTTAACAAAAAGAAACGCCGTCACTACGAGTTTAAGAGAATCAAACCTTTAGCCGCTTTTCTTTGACCATACAGTGTGCAGCGAACAACGCGCGGCGTTGTTCAAAAGCTAAGGAAGAAACGCCGCACCGCATAAAGGCACCGCCTTTATGCGCCGCCCATTGAAAAGGCGGGCGAAACTTTTCGGCTACTTACTGCCTCAGTCAGCACGTTACGGCGGGCAAAGCTTTAATCTGCCTACCGCTTTAGTCCGTGCGCATCGGCGAGCAAAACCTTTACCTCGCAATCGTCCCGCTGCTCTGCCCGAGAAAGACTCCCCTATTACAAAGTTTTCGCCGGGCCTTTTTCAAAAGGCCGCGTACCCCTCTCCGCGTCCCCTCTCGTACTCCCGCGTACTCCTCGTCCCCTGCGTTCCTCACTGTCCGAGGTAGCTGCTGATTACGGGTTCGGCGGGAGCAGCGGCGTTATAGCCGTCGGTGCCGTTCTCGATAACGCAGACGACCGCTATCTGCGGGTCAACGAAGGGAGCATAGCAAGCGAAAAGCGCATTTGAATTCTCGGAAGATATCTGTGCGGTACCCGTTTTAGCGGCTATCTCGCAGCCGCAGTCGGCAAAGACGCGCGCGACGGTGCCCAAGCCTGCGGCATCGTACATACCGCCGCGGACGGCGTCGAGAGTCGCAGCGGAGAGCGGGGTATTCACCGTCAACTCGGGCTGCGATTCGACCGTCACCGTACCGTCGGGCGCGACGACGCGGAGCAGCAGATGTGCGCGGTAGCCCTCTCCGCCCTCGGCTATGACCGAGACAAACGCTGCGGTCTGCAGCGGCGTGAACAGGTTATCCGACTGTCCGATAGCGGCGGCAAGGGTCTCGCCCTCGCCCCAATATTCGCCGCGCTCGCGCCGTTCGGCTCTGCCCGCAAGCACGGGCTCGCTCTCGCGCAGCTCGATGCCTGCCTTCTGTCCGAATCCGAGCTTAAGAGACCACTCGTTAAGCTTATCAATGCCCGTCTGTCTGCCGACCTCAAAGAAGAAATAGTTACACGAATTCATGATAGCCGAGCGCACAGTCTGACTGCCGTGTGTCTCGTGCCGCCGACCCCACAGCCAGCACTCCGGCTGAAAATCGTCATAATAGGTATAAACGCCCTCGTCGGTCACCGTCGTCTGCGGGGTGATGACCCCCTCCTCGAGCGCCGCAACGGCGGTCGAGAGCTTCATTATCGAGCCGGGCGCGTATCTGCCCTCGGTCGCGCGGTTAAAGAGCGGAGCGCCGTCGGCTGACGAAAGCGCATGCCAATCGTTTTTATACTGCTCCTGCGAATACGTCGGCAGCGATAGACAGACCAGTACCTCACCCGACGCGGGGTCAAGCGCGACCGTCGCCCCGCACTGCGCCCCGACCGCCTCGAGCTGTGCGTTCAGCGCCTCGAGCGCCGTCCTTTGCAGTCCGATATCAACGGTCAGATAGACATCCGCGCCGCGCGTCGGCTCGGTCAGATACTCGGTAGACGTAACGTTGCCCGCGCCGTCGTACGTCACGCGCATGCTGCCGTCGGTCCCGTGCAGATACTCCTCAAACGCCGCCTCTGCGCCCGACGTTCCGACTATCGCGTCCATCGGGTAGCCGAGATCGCTGTAATACTGCAGCGACGCATCGGAGATGCGCCCGACATGACCGAGCAGCTGCGCCGCCGCGCCGTCGTCGTAACAGACCCGCTCGCTGCGCTTCTCGACCGAAAGTCCCGCGGGGCGGTCGGAGATGACGTATGCTATCATGCTCATCGGCGCGTTCTCGGACAGCACGATTTTCCCGTCCGACGTGAGCTTTATTTTGCCGTCGCTCGACTCGGCATCCGTGACGGCGGTCTCCTCCGATGCACCGCCCTCCGATGTGCCGCCGACCGATGCGCCGTCCGCTTCGGACGTTTCCCCCGCGTCGGTCGCATCGGTCTCAGCCGCACCTATCTCCGCGCCCGCGACCTCGTTTATCGCCGCTTCAAGCGACGCAGCGCCGGCATAGTCGCCCGCAATGCCGCACTCTGCGAGCTTATCGAACAGCGCCGCAATCGCATCGCTCTTTCCGACGAACTGTCGCGCGTCGCAGTCGAGCTCATATGTATAGTTATTACCGACGAGCAGATTGCCCGCGCGATCGAATATCTGTCCGCGCTGCGCGGGAACGGTCACCGTCACCGTCCGTTCGCCCGCGGCTATCTCGCCCGGCAGCAGCGGCTCCCACCTGCCTATCTGCGCGATGCGCAGCAGCATAAGCAGAAGCAGAACGGCAAAAACACACCCGGGGGCGATATATCTCATACGCCCGACGGCTGTGCCGCGTCCGTTCTGCTCCTCTGTCTCTCTGCGTTTCATTCTGTCTCCCCCCGCCGCGCGGCGGTCCTTCGGCCCTTCTGTCGGCTCTGCCACGGTCGGCAGCTGACGTGAGTCTGCTTGTTTTGCGCCGCGGGCGGCGCGTGATGTCGGTGAGCCGCTGCGCGCAGCCGTCAGCGAGACATACCGCCGTCGGGGTCCCCCGCATCACCGCGCGAAAAGCATTACCCTCGACAGCGTCACGCCGCCGGGGTGCACATTCGCCGCCGAAAACGACATGCATCAGTCACCGAGAATATCGTAACCGAAATCGCGTCTGAGCACCTCGGCAAGTCGGCAGACGGGCAGTCCGACGATATTGAAATAGTCGCCCTCTATGCGTCTGACGAAGATGCTCCCGCGCTCCTGTATCCCGTATGCGCCCGCCTTATCGAGCGGCTCACCCGTCGCCGCATAGCGGCGTATCTCATCCTCCGACAGCTCGCGGAAGCAGACATCCGAGCCCTCGCACTCCACCGTTATGCGGTCGCCGCGTGCGACGGCAATGCCCGTATACACGGTGTGCCGCGTGCCCGACAGCGTGCGCAGCATCTGTGCGGCGCGGTCGGGGGTGTGCGGCTTTCCGAATATTTCACCCCTGTAGGCTACTACGGTATCGGCGGCTACGACGATGCGCTCCGAGCCATGCGGCAGCATTCTGAGCGCCGCGCGGCATTTGCGCTCTGCGAGCGTCATTACCGTACGCTCGGGCGGGAGCGACGGTACGGTCTCGTCAACATCGGGCAGCAGCAGCTCGAACTCCGCGCCGACCGACTCGAGTATTTCACGACGCCTAGGGCTTCCCGACGCAAGTATCAGCTTCTCCACGGCTTAAAGAACCTACCTATCAGCAAGAATATCGCAAGGAATATCACCACCGACACCGACAGATTGAAGGTCAGTGCAAAGGTGAGCGAGATAACGCCGAGATTCAGCACAAGCGGCTCGGTTATGCCGAGACTCAGCCCGTAGCCGAGCCATGACAGACCCGCAACGGATGCTGTGGCGTTTGCAACGCACGAGCCTACGACAACGCCCGCGCAGATAAGAAAAACGGTGTACAGAACATTCCGCATGCTCATATCGTCACCTTCCCGTCGAGCCGAAGCCGCCCGCGCCGCGGTCGGTCCGGTCGAGCTCATCGACCTCGGTAAATGACGCGGTATATATCGGAACGAACATCATCTGCGCGATGCGGTCACCCGGCTGAACGGTATACGCCTCGCCGCCGTGATTTATGACCGAGACGATTATCTCGCCGCGATAGTCCGCGTCGATAACGCCGACGCTGTTAGAGAGCGTTATGCCGTGCTTCACCCCCATGCCGCTGCGGCTGAAAACGAGCGCGACAAGGTCGCTGCGCTCGGGAGCTATGGCGATACCCGTCGGCAGCTTTGCGCGCTCACCGGGCATGAGCGTCACGGGCTCGGCGATGCATGCGCAGAGGTCACATGCGGCGGATGCGTCGGTTGCGTATGCGGGCATGACCGCCTCAGGGCGGAGCTTTTTGATATTGACCTTGAGTTCCATTTATCTGACCGTTGCCCCCGCTCTGCGAGAGCACCCTTTCCTGTTTGTTGTGTTAAAGTCGAAGTGTTGACCGCACGATTCGCGCATCCGCTGCGGTCTACTTAATGCGCCGAACGGCATCTCCCCGCGGCGGGAGACCGTCGCGGTATGCGGCTATCACCGAATCGACCTCGCGCGCCGACTCCGTCGAAAAAATGAAGTGCTGCGTGGTTATCCCCGCGCGGGCAAGCTGCTCCGCTCTGTCCGCCATGTAGACGGGAACGCTGTTGTAGATAAGCTCGCGCTCGCGGCAGCCACCGAGGCGCTGCTCCGTGCGGACGGGAAAGACTACCCCGCGTCGGTCGGTCAGGCTGTGCACGCCGGTTCTGTGCTCGAGCAGCATCAGCGGCACCCTGCCGTATACGATGACCGCATGCGGCGCGCGGATGTCGCGTATGCGCGGCAGCGTCAGCTCGGGCGAGAGCAGTATCTCGCTCATGTCGAGGCAGCCCGCGTCCGTCGCGTCTGTTACGGCTGCGCCGTCTGTGTCGCTCACGTTTGCATCGTCCGCGCTTGCATCGACTGTGGTTGCGCTGTTCATGCCTGCACCGTCCGCAGCTGCATTGACCGTGTTCACGCAGTTAATTACTGCGCCGTCTGCAACGGTCGTGTCGCATGCGCCCGCAAGCGCCGCGATATCCGATATGAACAGCGGGGTAAGCGAATTCGTCACGCCGAATCTGAAATCTCCGATGAGCTCAAAGCCGAGTCCTCGCACGAGCGGCAGCTGCCCGATGCCCTGTACAAGACAGCTCCTGCAGCCGAGCTTGCGGGCGCGCACAAGTTCCGCACGTACGGCGGCGCGCTCGCTGTCGTGCACCGCAGCCGGCAGTATGACCGTATCCGCCCGCTCGCGTCCGACCGCATCTGATGCGAGATATCGGTCGAGCGGGAGCGCTGCGGAATCGAAATATTCGCGGGCAAGCGCGGTTATCTGCTCGGGCGAGGAAAAACGCGCTGTGCGGCGTGGCTGTGCGGCAGAGCCGTCATGTGCGTGTCCCGCGCTCATTCGGTCGGAGAGGCGTTCCGCCGCTTCGCTCAGCTGTCGCTCAAGCACTTCATGCAGCGGCAGCGTGCGGCGCTGCGCAGGTATTATCACCCGCCGTCCGCCGTCACCGACCTGCCCGATGTTTCCGATATTATCGGCATCTCCGACATTTTCGACGCTGCCGATGTTACCGACATTGCCGCCGTTTCCGGCGTTTCCGACGCTGCCGACATTTGCGCCGTTTTTTGCGCCGTACCGCAGCTGTGCCGTAGCCGCCTTATCGCTCTCGCTGCGGATGCCGAGCATGCCGTCGTCTAACCCGTCGACATAGTAACCGTCGGTAAAGCCGCTGCGTGAAAAAGCGTCGCGCAGCTCGCACAGCTCGTCCGATGTCGCGTTCCTGCGCTCGTCGAGTAGGCTGCGGTATATCGAGGTCACCGTGCGTATATAGGTCGGGGACTTCATCCGCCCCTCTATCTTGAGCGAGGCGATACCCGCGCGTATCAGCTCGGTCACGTGCCCGCCGAGGCAGAGGTCGCGCAGGCTCAGTGGGTATCCGCCGTTGTACGGCAGACGGCAGGGCTGTGCGCACTCGCCGCGGTTTCCGCTTCTGCCGCCGACAAGCGAGCTGAACAGGCACTGTCCCGAGCGGCAGACGCAGAGCGCGCCGTGAACGAACACCTCTACCTCAACGCCCGATTCGCTGCACATCGTGTATATATCGCCGAGCGAGAGCTCGCGCGCAGGCACGACGCGGGAAAAGCCGTACTCACCGAGCAGCCGCGCAGCTCCCGTCTCGTGTACCGCCATCTGTGTGCTTGCGTGCAGCTCCATGTCGGGAAGCGCCGCGTGCAGCAGTCGGCAGAGCCCGGGGTCGGCGACTATCAGTGCGTCAACGCCGCACTCCTGAAGAAATGCGGCATAACGCGCCGTCTCCTCGAGCTCGCGGTCGTAGAGCAGCGTGTTGAGCGTAACGTACACACGAACGCCGTGCTTGTGACAGTATTTCACCGCACGTCGCATAGCCTCGTCGTCGAAATTGTGCGCGTTCATGCGCGCGTTATGCATACGTCCGCCGAGATATACCGCATCCGCGCCGCTCTGCACCGCGACATGCATTATCTCCTCCGAGCCGCACGGAACAAGCAGCTCCGGCAGCGGAAGCCCGCCCTCGAGCGGCGGAAGCGCCTCAAGCGCGGCGATATATGCCGCCGACGGGTGCGACGGCGCCATGGGGGATACGCGACCGCTCACAAAATCACTGCGTCCGCCGCGGGCATTCCCTACCCCGCCCGAACCGGACTTACCGCCGCGGCGCGACGCTCCGTATGTGTTTTCCCTGCGCGCACTTTTTTCACGCACATTCTTTTCACGCACACTCTTTTCGCGCGCATCTTTTCCGCGTGCAGCGAAGGTCTTTACACCCTCTCTGCGAGCACCGATGCGGCTCTGTCTGCGAGCCATCAGAGCGCGGCTTTTCCGTCGGAGCCTTCAGCCGACGCAGCGGCGGACTTTGCAGCGGATTTTGCCGCAGCCCCCGTCGCAGACTTCTCTGCGGGCTTTTCCGCAGACTTTTCTGCGGTTGCGCCGACAGCCGCCTCGTCAAGCGCAGCGGTCTCCTCTGCGAGAGTGGGGGTGTCTTCCGCTGCCTGCTCATGCGCGGGCATGCCGAGCATTGCGCGCAGCGACGCATTCTCCGCCTCGAGCTTCTCTATCGTCTCCTGCATATGCTGAAAACGCAGCGAGTTCTTTATCTTGTCGTCGAAATAGTCGATGGCACAGAAAAGTATCGCCTCCGTCTTGCTGCAGCGCTTATTTCCCGATACCATTTCCTCGATGCGTTGATCGAGCAGACGGACAAGTCCGTTCACATACTCCTCCTGCTCGTCGGATATGATGTTGAAGGTCATTCCCGCGACCGTAACCGTGTACTTCTGCTTCATATTTTTCCTTTCCGCATCCGCGCGATTTATGCTTGCAATCGACGCTGGAATGCTGTATAATATCACTTGTTAACTTCCAAACGGAATCGTTCTTCTTATTATATTATATTTTACGACGAATTAAAATACCTTTTTGTAAAAAAGTCGCCGTGCGGCGCTCATTTTACAAAAAAAGATAGGATATGCAGATGAAAAGCAGTATTAAAAGAATCGTAGTCAAGATAGGCTCCTCCTCGCTCTCGCATGAGAACGGGCATCTCAACCTGCGCAGCATCGACCGTGTCGCGCGCGTGCTCTCCGACCTTTCGGGCGCGGGGATGGATGTTATTCTCGTGTCGTCGGGCGCGGTCTCCGCAGGGCGCGCAAAGCTCGGCTTTACCCACAAGCCCGATACCATTGAGGAAAAGCAGGCGCTCGCCGCCGTCGGTCAGGCGGAGCTGATGCAGATATACGAGCGCTTTTTTTCCGATTACGGCAGAAGCGTTGCGCAGATACTCATCACCCGCAGCACCGTCGACAATGAGACAAGCAAGCACAACGCTCAAAACACTGTGAACAAGCTGCTCTCGCTCGGCTGCGTGCCCATCGTCAACGAAAACGATACCGTTTCGTTCGAGGAGATAGAGTTCGGCGATAACGATACGCTCGCCGCATATGTCGCCGTGCTCGCCGATGCCGACATGCTGATAAACCTCAGTGATATCGACGGTCTCTACGATGCCGACCCGCATCATAACCCCGATGCAAAGCTCATAGCAAACGTGCCCGAGATAACCGATGCGGTCCGCAACTGCGCGGGCGGTTCAGGGTCGGAGCTCGGCACGGGCGGGGTGGTAACAAAGCTGCACGCGGCGGAAATTGCGCTCGCTCACGGGATACCTATGGTTCTGACGGGGGGGACGCACCCGGAGTACATATATGACATAATCGAAGGCAAGCCCGTCGGCACCTTTTTCGGCGGGTCTGAAAAAGCGCAGACCGAAAAAGCGCTCGACGGGGCTGAAAAAGCGCAGACCGAAAAAGCGGATAAAAGCAATTATTAGGCTTTTATCCGGCACAAATACAGGGAAAACTGATGAAATCCTATCGGATTTCTCCGATGGAATGATATCCGCTTTTTCTACCGCCGAAAACCGTCTCTGCCGTACAATCGTACGGCGACGAGGCGGTTTTCGACGCTTCTGCATCTTTTTTATCTCCCGCCGATTCGGGAAGGCTAAGCCCGATTTCGCCCCGCGACGTACAATTGTACGCCTTGCGGGACGAAATCGAACACTCCAAACGATTTTATCTCTCCCCGACGGAGCAGAGATCACACGGACCGAATTCGCAAAAGTGATTTTGTATAAATGTAGTTTGGGCTCGTGTAGGGTTATAAGAATACCGAAGTTGCGCAGGGCGAAAACAAGTACCCATCTAAACGTTAGTATTTAAAGGGACCGTTGAAAGCTTGTCTTTCAACGGTCCCTTTGCAGGTTAGATGTCCTATGTTATCGTTTTAACGTCCCGTCAATCCATCAGTCGGAACACCGCGTCGGCGGAGAGCTGCGGGCGGCACTCGGCGATATAGCGCTCCTCGAGCGGTATCCAGCGCTGCGCAAAGGTGCGGGCGCGCTCCGCGCCGTTACGCCGCAATATGCGCTCCGACTGCTCGCCGCTCTCGATATCGACGAAAAAGCAGCGGTCGTAAAAACTCCTGAGCTCCGGGCGGCAGCAATATGCCCCCTCAATGATCGTTATGCCGTTCGGGTCGACCGTATACGGCTCGGGCTGCTCGCCGTGACAGCGGTACGGTCGGTAGACAAAGCTCTCGCCGCGCGAGAGCGGCAGCAGCACCTCGGAGAGCAGCCGCTCGTAGTCCATATTTCCGCCTGCCTCCGCCATCCGCTGCGGGGTGCGCTGCTCCGGGCGGAGAAAAAAGTCGTCCGCGTGCAGCACGCGGCAGGGGATGCCGCGCTCGCGCAGCAGCGTCTCCGCGGCGCGCGCCAGCATCGTCTTTCCGCCCGCGCATCTGCCGTCTATCGCAATTACCGCCCTGCCGTGCTCCGTGCCCGACGGGTCGACCGACCCGCAGACGAGCTCTGCAGCCTCGGCGGTAATCAATGTGCTGATTTTTGCCGTCATTCCTTGCTTTCCTTTTCAGAAATGTATATGTATATATTGCCGCCCCGTGCTGTGCAGATGCCTTCGGCGCGGATGTTTGCCGTACGGTAAAGCGGTCTTACCCCCTTAACGCCGCAGACGTATTACCGCTCCGCGTCACAGCCGCACTGCCTTTCGTGCCGCAGCCGCCTTATCCCTCCGATTTGCGTACGGGCGTGAGGCGTTTTTTCATATATACCACGCCGATCGACCTGCCGAGCTTGAACGCAACGTTATCGAGCTCGCCCGCGAGCGAAAAGCCGCGGCGGCGATGAAACGCGACCGACGGGGCATTATCACTCGTTATCAGCGAGACAATACTCTCTATCCCACAGTCACCCGCCGCCCGCTCGATATGCTCGCAGAGCAGACTGCCTATATGCTCGTGACGGCGGTCGGGGTCGACGTAGATAGAAAGAACCGCCGTTGCGCGGTATGCACTGCGCACGTTGAAAACGTCGAGATATGCGTACCCGACCGCGCTGCCCGATTCGTCATGCGCGACAAGAAACGGGTAACGCGCCATAATGCGCTCCGCCCGTGCCGCGAGCTCGGATTCGGGGATCGGAGCCTCCTCAAGCGTGAAGCAGGTATTTATTACGTAATGGTTGTAGATTTCGGTGCAGCGCTTTATATCTGCACTGCAAAGCGGCGAAACGGTAATCATAGCTTTCTCCCTCAACGTTTATTATACTAATATTATAATACCGACGGGAGCGAAATGCAACAGCTTTATGCGCAGACGGGTATTTTTGCGCTTCGGGTGATGTCGCGGGTGCTGCTGCAGGTATGCGCGGTGCGGAAATGCCGGCGCAAACACAGGAGTCGGTACCGTAATGCACGGTCGTATGTTAAAAAAATGTTAAAACGCACATTTGCGCGCTCAAAAATCACACAAGGCTGTGAAATTATACGGGAAACATATTGACATTACCACACCGCGGTGATATAATAACATGTGAGATGTTATTTTTAACATAGGCGTCTATCAGAATGCGCACAGAATGTGTTTTGAGGCGCGGTGACGGTCGGAGCGTGTTTTGCGATGCGCCGACGCCGACGGCAAACGTGCTCTGCGGCTTGCAGCGGCGAACATGCTCAACGGTGCCGAGGCGTGCGGTTACCGATGTTTGATGCTTTTTTCATTCTTTATTTTTCACTGCGAAAGGACGGAATTTTATGAACTCAACCCGAAGGGAACAGATACGCGATCTGCTGTGCAACAAGCCTTTTATATCATTTGATGAGCTGCACGAGATGTTCCCCGGAGTGTCAAACATGACGCTACGGCGCGATATCGAATATTTTGAAGAGCAGGGCGAGGCGATAAAGGTCCGCGGCGGTGCGAGATCGATGAAGTTTATAACGACCTGCATGGAGGGAAAATTCTCGCTGAGGATGAACGAGAACACCCCTGCAAAGCAGAAGATAGCGTCGGTCGCGCTGAGCATGATAGAGACCGAGCGCTCGGTATTTCTCGATTCCGGAACAACGGTATTCCAACTCGCGGCGATGATGCCCGACGAGCGGCTCATCGTAACGACAACGGGACCGAACATCGCGCTCGAGCTGATAAAGAAAAAACTGCCGATAGTCAATCTCGTAGGCGGCATGCTCAACCGCGACAGCATTTCGGTATCGGGCAACAACGCAACGAAATTCCTCGCTGACATCAATATCGACGTAGCCTTCATAGTGCCGTCGGGCGTATCGGCGGAGACGGGGCTTACATGCGGCAACTATGCCGAGTGTGAGTTCAAGCGCCTTGTTATCGAGAAGGCGCGGCGCACCGTCATTCTTGCGGACAGCTCTAAATTCGGAAGAACGCTGCCCTACACCTTTGCCGATTTCGGCATGGTCGACACCTTCATAACCGACCGCGCGGTATCGAGCGATATCACGGAGGCGGCAAAGCGCGCGGGAGCGCAGATAATTGCTGCGGATTTAATTTAATACCCATGCGCATGATATGAGCATAATATCGTGCTCGTAAAATAAGCATAACATAATGTAAAAAAATATACGGAGGACACAAAACAATGGCAACACTCGTTATCATGCCCCGTCAGGGGCAGAGCGTAGAAAGCTGCGTCATCACCGAATGGAAGAAGAAAAAAGGTGATGCCGTAGCGGTAAAGGACATTCTTTTCTCCTACGAGACGGACAAATCCTCTTTTGATGAGGAGGCAGCCGTCGCGGGAACGCTGCTCGAGACCTTTGCGGAGGACGGAGACGACGTTCCGTGTCTCAACCCCGTCTGCATTATCGGCGAGCCCGGCGAGGACATCTCGGCGCTCATCGCCGAGGCAAAGAAACAGATAGGCGGCGATGAGCCCGCTCCCGAGACAAAGCCCGAGGCGAAAGCTGCAGCGATACCCGTTGCGGCACCGGCTCTGACGGCAGCGCCCGCTGCAGCACCCGCTGCGACCGAGGCAGACGGCTTTATCCGAATCTCGCCCAGAGCGCGGCATCTCGCAGAGCGCACGGGCGCGGACATTTCAAAGGCTGAGCCGACGGGTCCGATGGGCAGAATAATCGAGCGCGACATCAACGCCCTGCTCGACCGCGGCATATACGTCGGCGCGAGCGCGGCGGAGAAACCGACGGCGGCGGCAGCAGCGGCTGCATCGCCCGAGGTCGAATACGAGGACGTAAAGCTGCCTAACATCCGCAAGGTCATTGCAAAGAGCATGCACGCATCGCTCTCGAGCATGGCACAGCTTACGCTCAACGCCTCCTTCGACGCGACAAAGATAATGTCGCTCCGCGCAGCCTTCAAGGCTAAGGGTGAGGCGCTCGGCATGAACAACGTCACACTCAACGACATGGTGCTCTATGCGGCAGCAAAGACCCTGCGCGGTCACCGCGACCTCAACGCGAACTACCTTGACGACAAGGACATTATGCGTTACTTCACGCATGTAAATCTCGGCGTAGCCGTTGACACGCCGCGCGGGCTGCTCGTTCCCACCGTATTTGCGGCTGATACACTCTCGCTCAACGAGCTCTCGGCTCAGACAAAGACGCTCATCTCGGAGGCAAAGGCGGGTACGATATCGCCCGACAAGCTCCGCGGAGGCTCGTTCACGGTAACGAATCTCGGCTCGATGGGCATCGAGAGCTTCACCCCCGTTGTCAACCCGCCGCAGACGGGCATACTCGGCGTAGGAACTATCACGCGCAGAGTAAAGACGGTCGACGGTCAGGATGTTTTCTACGACGCTATGGGGCTGTCGCTCACCTTCGACCACCGTGCGCTCGACGGCGCACCTGCAGCGAGATTCCTGCGTGAGCTCTGCCTCGGACTCGAGAACTTCGGTCTGCTGATGGCAAAGTGAGAAAGGACGGCACTGTATGTACGATCTGATAATTCTCGGCGGAGGCCCCGCCGGCTATAATGCGGCGGAGCGCGCCGCACACGGGGGACTCAAGACCCTCGTTATCGAAAAGAGAGCGCTCGGCGGTGTCTGCCTGAACGAGGGCTGCATACCGACAAAGACCCTGCTCTATTCGGCTAAGATATTCGATTACTCCAAGCACTGCGCCGAGTACGGCGTAAAGCTCGGCGACGCTTCGATAGACCACAGCTACGTTATCGAGCGCAAGAACAAGGTAGTCAAGATGCTCGTAGGCGGTATCGGCTCGACGCTCAAGCGCGCGGGCATAGATGTCGTCACCGAGGCGGGCGAGATACTGCGCCGCGACGCGGAGGGCTTTGTCGTCCGCGCGGGCGACGGCGAGTATGTAGGTCGTCAGCTGCTCATCTGCACGGGCTCTGCCGCGTCGGTTCCGCCCATCCCCGGGCTGCGCGAGTCGGTCGAGAGCGGCTTCGGACTCACCAATCACGAGATTCTTGATATGAAGGAGGTCCCGGGCAGACTCGTCGTTATCGGCGGCGGAGTTATCGGTCTCGAGATGGCTTCCTACTTCAACAGCATCGGCAGTCATGTGACGGTCATTGAAATGCTCGACCATATCGGCGGGCCTACCGACCTCGAGATATCCTCGATGCTGCGGAAGGAATACACGGCACGCGGCGTTGAGTTCCTGCTTGGCGCAAAGGTCACGTCGGTCGGCACCGACTGCGTGAACTACGAGCTTGACGAAAAGCAGCTCAGCGCACCCGCAGACAAGGTGCTCATCTCCATCGGACGGCGCGCAATGACGGCGGGCATAGGTCTTGAGAACATCGGCGTGCTCACCGAGCGCGGCGCGATAGTGACGAATGACCGCGGTCAGACGAATGTTGCGGGCGTTTGGGCGGCAGGCGACGTAAACGGTCGCTCGATGCTTGCGCACACCGCATACCGCGAGGGCGAGGTCTGCATCAACAATATTCTCGGCATCCGCGACAGCGTAAACTACGCGGCTATCCCGTCGGTCATATATACAAACCCCGAGGTCGCTGCGGTCGGTGAGACAGAGGAGAGCGCAAAGGCGAAGGGCCTGGACGTTATCGTCAAGACCGTAACGCTCAAGCTCAGCGGCAGATACATCGCGGAGAACGAGGGCGGAAACGGCGTTATCAAGCTGATAATCGGGCGCGAGCACAAGGACATTCTCGGTGTCCACATGATAGGCACATACGCCTCCGAGATAATCTACGGCTGCGCGATGATGGTCGACAGACACATGCGCGTCGGCGATGTTCAGCGTACGGTATTCCCGCATCCCACCGTCGGTGAGGTGCTGCGCGAGGCGATGTTCGGCATATGACGGCATCACGGGCGCGGCGGCATCGCGGCTGCTCCCGACAAATATCAGAACCCAAGCCGCTGAGGCGGAAATGAATATAAAAACAATTCTTGAATAATAAAGGAGATAAGTTATGCCCAAGTCACAGTTCGTTGACCCCAAAAAGGCTTTTACCCCCGGCTATATCCACTTCGAGGACATCCCGGTATGCCAGTACAAAAAGACGCTCGCAGAGGAAAAGAAGCTCTATAAAAAGGACGATTTCCTCCGCATCTACCGCGATATGCGCATCATCCGCGAGTTCGAGACGATGCTCAACGAGATAAAGACCAAGAGTGAATACAACGGCGTTGCATACAACAACCCCGGACCCGCTCACCTCTCCATCGGTCAGGAGGCTTCCGCCGTCGGTGAGGCTTACTCGCTCGATATAAACGACCTGACCTTCGGCTCTCACCGCAGCCACGGCGAGATTCTTGCAAAGGGTCTGTCGTCGATAAACAAGCTCGAGGACGGCGAGCTGTACGACATAATGAAGGAATTTCTCGGCGGAACGGTGCTCAGTGTCGTTGAGAAGCACATGAACGCGGGCGGAAACATCAAGGAGCTTGCGATAAACTTCCTGCTCTACGGCGCACTTGCCGAGGTATTTGCAAGAACGACCGGCTTTAACCGCGGTCTCGGCGGCTCGATGCACGCATTCTTCATCCCCTTCGGCATCATGCCCAACAACGCTATTGTCGGCGGCGGCGCGCCCATCGCGCTCGGCGCGGCACTCTATAAGCGCAGCAACCGAAAGAAGGGCATCGTTGTCGCAAACTGCGGCGACGGCGCATGCGGCAGAGGACCTGTTCTCGAGTCGTTCAACTTTGCCTCCATGGACCAGATAACACAGCTCTGGGACGGCGGCAAGGGCGAGGGCATGCCTATCCTCTTCAATGTATTCAATAACCATTACGGCATGGGCGGACAGACCCGCGGCGAGACGATGGGCTACGACATGGCAGCCCGCCTCGGTGCAGGCTTTAACCCGACCATGATGCATGCAGAGCGCGTAAACGGCTATGACCCGCTCGCGGTTATCGACGCAGTAACGAGAAAGAAGGAGCTGCTTGTAAACGGTAAGGGTCCGGCACTGCTCGACGTCGTCACCTACCGCGTTTCGGGACACTCCCCGTCCGACAGCTCGACCTACCGTACGCCCGAGGAGATCGAGGCATGGAAGGCTGCAGATCCTATCCTTGCATTCAAGGAAAAGCTCATCAAGGGCAAGATTGCAACCGAGAGCGAGATAGGCGCTGTCGACAGCTCGATAATCGACCGCATGACCGAGGTCATCAAGCTCGCCATAAACGACGACATCTCGCCGCGCATGGACCTTGACAAGACCCCCGACGCTATCTCCTCCATCATGTTCTCGAATCAGAAGGTTCACTCGATGGATCCGACCCGCACCGCGGAGATGACCAAGCCGAGAGAGGAATGCGACCGTCTGAAGGAGATGGCTACCAAGGTACGCACCGCAAAGGATGCAAACGGCAAGCCCGTTCCGAAGATGAAGGTCTACAACATCCGCGACGGTCTCTGTGAGCCGATAATCAACAAGTTCTACGACGACCCGACGCTCATCGCATACGGTGAGGATAACCGCGACTGGGGCGGCGCGTTCGGTGTCTACAAGAAGATAACCGACTCCATCCCCTATCACCGCTTCTTCAACTCGCCCATCTCCGAGTCCGCAATTGTCGGTTCGGCAGTCGGCTACGCAATGTGCGGCGGCAGAGTTATCGTCGAGCTGATGTATGCCGACTTTATCGGCTGCGCGGGCGACGAGATATTCAACCAGATGGCTAAGTGGCAGGCAATGAGCGCGGGCATTCTCAAGATGCCTATCATCCTCCGCGTGTCCGTCGGAAGCAAATACGGCGCACAGCACTCTCAGGATTGGACGGCGCTGACCGCCCACATCCCGGGACTCAAGGTCGTGTTCCCGTCCACGCCCTACGACGCAAAGGGACTCATGTCCGCAGCGCTTGAGGGCACCGACCCCGTTATCTTCTTCGAGTCGCAGAGAATCTACGACAAGGGCGAGGAGTTCCACGAGGGCGGCGTTCCGACCGAGTATTACGAGGTCGAAATGGGCGACCCGGATATCAAGCGCGAGGGTAAGGATGTCACTATCCTGACCATCGGTGCGGTGCTCTACCGTGCTCTCGAGGCAGCTAAGACGCTCGAGGAAAAGTACGGCATCTCCGCCGAGATCATCGACTCCCGCTCCATCGTTCCGTTCGACTACACAAAGGTCATCGAGTCGGTCAAAAAGACGGGCAAGATAATCATCGTCGGCGACGCTTGCGAGAGAGGCTCGGTAATGAAGGATATGGCGGCGAACATCAACGAGTTTGCCTTCGATTATCTCGATGCACCCGCCGTTGCATACGGCTCGCGCAACTGGATAACCCCCGCCTTCGAGCTCGAGAAGTACTTCTTCCCGCAGGCTGACGGCATCATTGACTGCATCCATGAAAAGCTCATGCCCATACCGGGACATGTTCCGACGCATTCGTTCAGCGATGTGGAGAAGATGAACCGCTCTAAGCTCGGTCTCTGATCGGATAACCGACACGATACGACCGATATCGCACAAATAAGATAATTAAACAGTCCCGCTCGCAGCCACGGCAGAACGCGGCTCGGGCGGGATGCTTTTTACAGGAAAGAAATATTATGATAAGCTATCGCACAGACGTAACCGACCCGTATTTCAACCTCGCCATGGAGGAATATCTCATCGACACGGCGGGGGATGAGGAGCTTTTTATCCTCTGGAGAAACGAGCCGTCGGTCATTATAGGTCGGAATCAGAACGCATTTTCCGAGCTTGACGTGTCGTTCGCACGCGAGCACGGTATAAAGGTGGTGCGCAGACTCACGGGCGGCGGCGCGGTCTTTCACGACCTCGGAAACATAAACTATACCTTCATCAGCCCCGATGTCGATGGCGGCTCGCTCAATTTTACCCGCTTCTGCGAGCCCATCGTCCGCGCGCTGCGCGCGCTCGGGCTCGATGCGTCGCTCTCGGGCCGAAACGATATTCTCGCGGAGGGACGCAAGGTCTCGGGCACCGCGCAGTGCGTCCGCAGCGGACACGTTATGCATCACGGAACGCTGCTGTGGGATGCCGATTTCAGCGCTATGGAGGGCGTGCTGCGCCCCGACACCGAAAAGCTCTCCGCAAAGGGGATAAAGAGCGTCCGCAGCAGAGTAGGCAACATCCGCTCGCTGCTTGCGGAGCTCGGAGACGAGCGGCAGCGCGATGTGCCCGTGCCGGATTCGGTGCTCGGACTCGGGGAGTATCTGTACTCGTCCTTCCCGAATGCCCCCGTGCCGCTCTCGGCGCAGCAGCTTGAAGAGATAGGCGCGCTCGCCGACGCAAAATACCGCACATGGGCATGGAACTTCGGCAGTTCAAAGCAGTATGCCGCAGAGCGCCGCCGCCGTTTTCCGTTCGGCTCGGTATGCATACGCTATACGCTCTCGGGCGGAATCATCGAGGAAATCGACATAAGCGGCGACTTTTTCGGCGCAGGTTCGGCGCAGCAGCTCTGCTCTGACCTTGTCGGAACGCGCTGCGAGCGCGACGCGCTGCTGACGGCGCTCGACGGCAGAACGGGAGAATTCATCCTCGGCGCAACCGATGAGGATATCGCAGACCTGCTCGGGTGAACAACGCACATTGTGCGCGTAGCATACACTCGGCGGCTGCATTCAATTTGCATTGTCACCGCATTTCGGTCTGCGCTTTTTCAGCCGACCCGCATCGGGGAGAGATAAAAAAGATGCAGAAGCATCGAAAACCGTCTCGTCGCCGTACAAGCGTACGGCAGAGACGGTTTTCGGCAGTAGAAAAAGCGGATATTCATTCCCCGGGAGAAATCCGATAGGATTTCATCAGCTTCCCTTTTTTGTGCCGAATAAAAGCCCGATAATTGCTTTTATCCGCTTTTTCGGTCTGCGCTTTCTCAGCCGACCCGCATCGGGGAGAGATAAAAAAGATGCAGAAGCGTCGAAAACCGCCTCGTCGCCGTACAAACGTACGGCAGAGACGGTTTTCGGCGGTAGAAAAGGCGGATAATCATTCCCTTCGGAGAAATCCGATAGGATTTCATCTGCTTTCCTTGTATTTGTGCCGAATAAAAGCCCAATAATTGCTTTTATCCGCTTTTTCGGTCTGCGCTTTTTTAGCCTTCCCGAGAGCTTTTTCGGTTCGGACGATTTTAGCCGACCGGGATTACATCAGGCTGCGATAAAGTTCCTTGATATCCTCAACGGATGTGTCGCGCGGGTTGCCGGGACGGCATGCATCTGCATATGCAGACTCTGCAAGAGCCTGAATGTCCTCTTCCTTAACAATACCCTTAAGAGTCGAAACGATACCGACATCCTCGGAGAGCTGACGTACAGCGTCAACTGCTGCCTTGCGGTACTCCTCCTGAGTCATCTTGTCGACACCCTCAACGCCCATCGCGATAGCGATATCGCGGTACTTTGTGCCGGTGTACTCAGCGTTGTAAGCCATAACGGTAGGAAGCAGAACTGCGCAAGCCTTGCCGTGCGGCATATCGTAGTATGCGGAAAGCGTGTGAGCCATCGAGTGGTCAACACCGAGTCCGACGTTCGAGAAGCCCATGCCGGCTACATACTGACCGAGAGCCATACCCTCTCTTCCCTCGGGCGTGTTCTTAACAGCGCCGCGGAGCGAACGAGCGATGATCTCGATAGCCTTGATATGGAACATGTCGGAGAGCTCCCATGCACCCTTGGTGATGTAACCCTCGATAGCATGAGTAAGCGCATCCATACCGGTTGCTGCGGTAAGACCTGTCGGCATAGTGCTCATCATCTCGGGGTCAACGACTGCAACAACGGGGATGTCGTGAGTATCAACGCAAACGAACTTGCGCTTCTTCTCAACATCGGTAATAACGTAGTTGATGGTAACCTCTGCTGCGGTTCCTGCGGTGGTAGGAACTGCGATGATCGGTACGCATGGATTCTTGGTAGGAGCTACGCCCTCGAGCGAACGAATGTCAGCGAACTCGGGGTTAGCGATAACGATACCGATAGCCTTGGAGGTATCCATGGACGAACCGCCGCCGATAGCAACGATGCACTCTGCGCCGGAAGCCTTGAACTCTTCAACGCCGTGCTTTACGTTCTCGATGGTCGGGTTGGGCTTAATATCGGAATAGAGAGTATATTCAATGCCTGCTGCCTCAAGAAGATCGGTAACCTTCTTGGATACGCCGAACTTGACGAGATCGGGGTCGGACGCGACAAAAGCCTTCTTAAAGCCGCGATTCTTGATCTCCTCAGGTACAGCCTTGATAGCACCTGCGCCGTGGTAAGACGTTTCGTTGAGCGTAAACTTGTACATTTTATACACCAAACCTTTCTTTCTTCGCTCTGTCCGTGTAGGATCAGAACACCTTGCCTGCAACTCGGAGAACGTCGGCATAGCCAATCGTCCCCGCAAAGTGCAATTATATTATAGCCAACATGTCGCAAAATGTCTTTAACATATTGTTAACTCAAGGTTACCATATATTTAATAAGTAAGCAAATGCACACCAAACCGCACCCGCGGAAACTTTATTCGTAAAATACCGCAATTTGTCTTTACAAACCCCGCCCGATGTGGTATAATACATTTATATCAATTTCTGCCCGTAGCTCAGCTGGATAGAGTACCGGATTCCGATTCCGATGGTCGCAGGTTCGAATCCTGTCGGGCAGGCCAGACCTGTGCGACGAAAAAGCACAAATGCCGAAAGTCCTTGATTTATCAGGGACTTTTTGCTTTTCCGGGGCAAATTTTAAAATGTAATTTCAGGGCACAAAACCCTATAGAATGTTCGACTAAAAGGACTTGAACCGGGGAAGCATATATTTCTCGAAATCAGACCTCATTTTTTATATGAGAGTTTACTGTGTGATTAACGCCTAAAATAGCAAAATTAAATCAACTGATGAAATCGAACATCAAATCATCTTCCAACCCTGCATTTCAATTCGAATAGTATAAACGCCCGAAATAGCAAAAAAGAATATCAATTCTCACCTATAAATGCTGTGTTTTGTGCATAATAAAACGTATACTCCCTACAAGGTGATAAGTAAGCAACAAAGGACTGCGTCCTTCAAATAAAAGAATAGAAAGAATACCTCATTGTTATCTATCCTCGCAATGGTCAGATTACATCAGTATAATCATAACATATGCTTCTGAAACTCCTGTAATAATTGTTCTTTTTTTTGCTTCAAAAACAGTTTTTCTTCCATCGAGAAAGTATTGTGTTCAATATCAGTATTTGCTATTATTTTGTAGTCTGTATCATTAACATCTTTCCAATCCCTATCTACATAATAGCAATACAAAAGTGGAAAATCCAATATGCGAAACCTTAAAGCTTTATAATTCGATTTTTGGAATCGTTTTAATCTTGCCTCGCGTGATTTAAACCAAGGAGCTTTTTCCGTATCCCGATACTCATGCGGATTGGCTTGCACATCGCCAAAATAAGCAAGCGTCCAAGATCGATTTATTAAATCGCTTTCCGAGCCAGGCTCTAGCGTCTTTGCATAATCCAGCGCAATATAAGTCGGTCCAGTTAGTGTAGCTGCATATGCAATATCTAAAAGGATGTAAGGATCCTTGTTATTAGTATTAACATCTTCCAAAAACTGCGGAATAACTCCAGTTGGATCCGGTATTCTTGTCACCAAATAAATTATTTCGTTCTTTAAGGTAAACTTATCATCTTCATCCATCTTCGAGATAAGATTATGAGCTTTTTCAGATAGTATAAAAGATTCAGAATTATCAATCTGAGAGAATACATTTATCAGATTTTGCTGAATATTTATAATCTCCGATTTATTGCTTCCGCTTATTGCACTTCGCACAAAATCCGTGACATCGTTTCTCAAAGGAATCTTGAGAGCTTCAATTAAACATATATACCTACTAGTACAAAAAATCAGTTTTGGTCTAAATATTTTCTGATTTTATTCAATACTTTGCTTTTTCTGTAGTGCAATGCAGTTTTGGATACACCGATTTCATTGGCATATTCTCTTTCCGTACAAACCGTATCGTTTAAATACAAAGCGTTTATTACAATTCTTTCTTCGACCGTTAGATAGGATAAAGCCTTTTTCAAAGTCAAAGACTCGATCAGGCTATCTTCAAACAATGAATCGGGATCTGCCAACATATCATACAAAGAAACACCCTCACCGTTTTCGTCCGTTATTTCATAATCTAAAGAAACGAGGTCATACCAAAGACCTTGCTCCCTCAATTCCTGTTCTTCAATTTTCTTGCGAAGTCTCTCTATGCGTTTCCTTTCTGATACAAGGAACTGTTCATAAGTACACTCAAAATAGAAGTACACATCATTCTTTTCGGCAGGCGGTACACACGCAAAGTATCTCTTGGGTTCGATTTGTCCTGTGCGTATTTTTATTCCCAATTCGCAAAACTCTTTAGCGGTAAGTTCCTCCCACTCCTGTGTTCCGTCGGTTGCTTTCTTTCCATCTTTCCATGCAAAATATTGTTTTTTCATCGTCGTGATCTCCTTTGGAATTTTTTAAATAAAGTCAAATATATTTAAAAATTCCGAGATCACGGGTACTTAGCGGTCTGGCATTGCCATTCTGTATAAATCATAAAAGTCCTTTCCCAAGCGGTTGTCGGGAAAGGACTTCAAACATCGTATGAAAAAATTGTGCAATCAAAAATGCACCGCAGAAATCGAAATCACAAATGGGCATTTTACTCCCATAGGATTTCGGCTTCATACGGTGCTTGGTAGTCTAATCTTTCGATTATCTCCGCTTGCGCGATTTAAAGTCGTTATTCGTTATTCAGTTTTTCAAAATATTCTTCGCCGTAGTATTTCAGCTTCAGACGCCAAACATCTTTCTGTCTGCGAAAATATGCAAGATTGATCGGCTGTTCCCGTTTGCATTTGCGACATCGTGCAAGATAATGTCCGCACATATCGGAAAAGACTTTTGTAATTACAAATCCACAATGGGGACACTTAACTTCACGCAACGACAGTCCCTCTGTTTCCGCAGCAGACAAGTTCAATTTTTCCTGCACTTCAAGCGTAAGCGGTGCAAGACTCGGCGGCGTTCTGTATCCGTTCTGCATCATTACGCATCACCTCCGCTCGGCATTGTTTTCAGAAAGTATTCTTGCATATTTCGATACTCCAACAAGCCATACTTTTTCAGTTGTATCAGCATCGTGCTGTATGATACGCCTAACTCTTCCGACATACTTTGCAATGCCGGTTTCATTTTCGGCAAGAACACGCAATCGCCGTATATCGGAATCTTCTTTATACGAAGGAATCTGTAAATGGCAGTAGACAAAACCGTATATGGCATTAAAATCATCGCCGCCATTGCATTTGCCTGACATTCTTCGAGCGATAACCGTTCGTGGAGTTCGGACATGCTGTATTCCCGTTCTGTATCATAAACTCTATTAAAGCAAGTCTCGTTGTGTCCCGGCGTTGCCCGTCCGATCAGCACATGACCGATCTCATGAGCAAGTGTAAAGCGACGGCGGTTTGCTTCACTCGGATTAAGCAACAGCTTTTCCAGCACAATTACATCCTTCGGAAATAAAACTCTTTCCTTTTTCCCATTCCGATATACAGTAATCAATTTTACGCCGTTTGATGTAAAACCTATTTTATCTTTATCTTCCTCTACGATCTGCTCGTACACCACAGGCAGTCTGAGAAAATTTGCCACAGCATCAATGTCGATCTGTTTCGGCGGCGATTTTCCACAACAGGCAGTAACAACTCCTTCTGCAATCTGAGCGATTTCTTTATTTGAAACATAAACCTGCAATTTGATACCTCCTGATCTTTCTCATAAAGCTTTTATGACATGTTCTGCCACTCCTTGAATCATACATTCTTTTACGAGAATGTCTTCCGTTTCCTCGTTCTCGGGATGAAGCCGAATACATTTATGTTTCCTATCGAGATAATAGCGTTTAAGGGTAGTTTCATTACCTACTAAAGCGACAACAATGTCTCCTTCGTTAGCAGTTTTCTGTTTTCGTACAATGTAGCGTTACAATAGATGTGAGACCAAAAGAATAGAAAAAGTGATTGAGTTCTG
>OIYS01000476.1_pt1 | contig 28179 bp, 22 predicted proteins | sample 1588271 | NCBI WGS metagenome assembly OIYS01 (sample SAMN03283286) | human gut metagenome | biome: human-associated habitat; material: feces | host: Homo sapiens | place: Peru | collected 2012
TTAGGCAAAATCAATATGATTATTACCAAAGATATGTCAAGATTAGGAAGAGATTATATAGGTACTGGAGAATTAATAGAAAAGTATTTTCCAAATAATAATATTAGGTATATTGCTATTAATGATGGTATAGATACTTTTATAGATAATACTAATAATGATATAGCACCTTTTAAAGCCATAATGAATGATATGTATGCAAAAGACATATCTAAAAAGATTAAAAGCAGTTTGCACTCTAGAATGAAAGATGGTTTATATGTGTCAGGTAGATGCCCATTTGGATATCAAAAAGATCCAACTAATAAGAATCATTTAGTAATAAATAAAGAACAAGCAGAAGTAGTAAAAATAATCTTTGACCTAGCACTTAAAGGTAATACATATCACTATATAGCACAATGTCTAACTGAAAGAAAAATAAAAACACCAGCATCTTATTACAACTATGTATGGAATACAAAATGTATAAATACTAATTGTATATCACAAGAATATGGAGTATGGGTAGATACTACAATTAAAGCAATTTTAACTAATAGAATATATACAGGAGATGCAGTGCAAGGTAAGACTAAAAAGATCAACTATAAACTTAAAAAGATAGTTAAAAATAACCCAGATGATTACATTATAGTAGAAAATACACATGAAGCAATTATTGACAAGAGTACATTTAATTATGTACAAACTCTACTACCTAAAAATGTTAAAAGACCAGAAAAGAAAAGATTTTATTTACTAGATGGACTTTTATATTGTGGAGATTGTAAACACAGAATAACAATTAGATACCAAAATAAAACAGGAAGAAGTTATACTACTTGTGATTATTATAGAACATATTCAAAATATCATGTGTGTACAACCCATACAAATAATTATGAGGTATTAGAAAAGGTTATCTTAGATAATATAAGAGATGTATGTAAAAAATATTTAGATAAAAACAAAATAAAAGAATCTATTAATAATATAAAGTTTGAAGATAATGTTTTAAAGATAAAAAAACAAATTGAAAGTTTAGAAATAGCAAATAGTAAATTAACTGAAAGTCTAGATAAAACATATATGGATAGACTAAAAGGAATAATTAATGAAGAACAATACTTAAGAGTAAGTGAAAATATTAAAACAGAAATGGATAATAATAAAAAGAATATTGATATTCTAAAAAATGAACAAATAGAAGAAAATAAAATAGATAATAAACAAATAGAAAAATATATAAATGAATTTTTATCGCTAGATAATCCAACTAGAGAATTAATAATTAATTTAGTAGAAAAAATTTATATCTATCAAGATAAGACGATAGATATTATATTTACATTTAAAAATGTTACATAAAAATTGTATCAGGGGATACTCTATATGGTATCTCAAAACAATTTAATACTAGTATGCAAAAGATAAGAGAATTAAACAATTTAAAGGATGACAATATATATCCATCCCAAGTTCTTATAATTTCTGCAAATACTGAATCAAATCCCTCTGAATGTGTAATATATACTGTAAAAAAAGGAGATAATTTATATAATATTGCCAAAAAATATGTCACAACAGTCGATGCCATAAAAAGATATAACAATCTAACAACAAATAATCTAAGTATTAACCAACGTCTTAAAATACCATGCTACAGTAGTAGTCCTACTAGTCCTGAAAGACCTAATTACATTAGTTATACTGTAAAAAAAGGAGATAGTCTTTATAGTATCGCAACAAAATTTAATACAACAGTTGATCAAATAAAGAAAAATAACAATTTAACAAACAACACTTTAAGCATAGGACAAACCTTAATAATAGAAGGTTTTGGTGATACAGATGAAATAGAAGAATGTTATAGGACAGATTATGAAGTATCAGACGATTATAAAGAATATGTTGTTAAAAAAGGAGACAGTCTCTACAGTATAGCTAAACAATACAATGTAACAGTAAACGATATACTAACCGCTAATAATTTAACTAGCAACAATTTATCAATTGGCCAAATTCTAAAGATACCAAGTAAAACTAATCAAACAACATATACAGTTCAAAAAGGAGATAATCTTTATAGTATTGCAACAAAATTTAATACAACAGTAAGTGCCTTAAAAAGTAAAAACAATCTGACCAGTAACATACTTAGTATTGGTCAAAAATTAATTATATGAGGAGAGTAAAATGAATAATAAAACATTTGACACTGACAAGTATCCTGATTTTACTAATGAAAATAGTGGAGTTGGGACTTTAAAAATCCAAGCTTTTATAGCTGATCAAGCTTATCCTGTTGAAAATGTTGATATTGAAATATCAAAAGAAATAAATGGTGATAAGGTGACTTTCTTTACAGGAAAAACAAATTCCAGTGGAATCATTGATGATATTTATTTACCAGCTAAACCAGCCAAAGATAATGTCGAATCAGTCGAAGACATTACATACACAACTTATAATCTAAAAGCAACTGGTCCAAGAACGAAAGCTGTAAGAGAATATGAAATTTCAATCTTTGATGGAATGAAAGTAATACAATCTGTAAAATTTCCTATAGTAGGTCAACAAGAGAGTGATAATAATGAAAAATAATATTATAAATTATCCAACTATCCCAACCGAAATAGTTGTCCATCTAGGCGCTCCAAATGAAGCTGGTGAAAATGTAAGTATACCATTTATTGATTATATAAAAAATGTAGCTTCAAGTGAAATATATCCAAACTGGCCTGACAGTGCCATAGAAGCAAACATATTAGCCCAAATATCTTTCGCTTTAAATAGAATATATAATGAATGGTATCCAAGTAGAGGCTATTCATTTGATATAACATCACTTCCAGCTTATGATCAAACTTACATAGATGACAGAGAAATATTTGATATAATTTCAAAAAAAGTAGACAAGATATTTAACAACTACATTTATAGAGAAGGCCAGATTCAACCACTAAACGCTGTATATTGTGATGGAAGAGTAACAAAATGTGAAGGCCTATCTCAATGGGGAAGTGTAGACTTAGCTAGAAATAACAAAACTCCTATAGAAATACTAAGATATTATTATGGAAATGATGTAAATATTTTTGAAAACGCTCCAACTGGTGAACTAGTAGGTGCATATCCAGGCTATCCGATTGAATTAGGTAATGCTGGAGATAAAGTAAGAGTAATACAAAGAGAATTAAATAGAATAGCCACTAATTATCCAGCTATACCAAAAATACCAAGAATTAATGGCGTTTTTGGTAAATACACCGAAGATGCTGTTAAAGTATTTCAAGAAATATTCAACCTATCACCAACTGGAATAGTGGATTATTCAACATGGTATAAAATTAAGTATATTTATAACGCAGTAAAAAGAGTTAATGATATCTATTCAGAAGGCATAGCTGAAGAAGAAGAAATATTTGATTATGGCAATGAACTAAAATATTCTGACACAGGATTAGGAGTACGAGTACTACATTATGTATTATCTGTTATAGCATATTTTGATCCAGATCTACCAAGCCTGAGATTAAATAGTGTATTTAATGATAATACAAAAGCCATGGTAATAAACTTTCAAAAAAGATATAATCTTCCAGCTACCGGTATAGTAGATGCCGCTACATGGGACAAATTGGTAAAAATATATAGACAAACAATAGATAACATTCCTGAAGAATATGTACAATATGAGGATGAACTCTTCCCTGGCAGAATATTAGCACTAGGTATGAGTGGTGATGACGTAAGAACAATTCAAAGATTTTTATTAAAAATATGTAAAAAATTTGGTAATATCCCAGGTATTAGAGTAAATGGTATATTTGATGACTTAATGGAATCATCTGTTATGAAGATTCAAAGTTTGACTAATATTGAGCCAACCGGCGTTATTGAACCTGTAACCTGGTACAATATTGTTGAATATTCAAAACGATGAAAATCTTTTTTTGTCCAAAATAAAAAACTGTGATATAATGAAAAATACCCAGTAAGACAGGAGGATTTGTATGACAAAAAGATTAAAAAATAAAGATAAAAGAGAACTAGAAAAAAAGCTTTTAGCTAACACTTCAATAAAGAACGAATCAGAATATAATAAAATATTAGAAAAACTAAAAAAGCTTATTTCAGATAAAAACGTCAAAAATAGAGACTACATTTCACTATATAGTATTACCAAATTATTAAAAAGTTCTTCAAAAAAATTAAATGTTTTAAAAGAAACATGCGCTCGTTCAATGGAACAATTAATATATGAAGAATGTGGGCAATATATAAACATTGTAATTGGTGGACTTGACTCAAGCTCTAAAAAATTAAGTATAGGGATTAAAACCAATCCTCTAATAGAAAGTGAGCAGTATAAAAACATTGTTTTTTCCAAAGAAAATAATGAATTATGTATTAATCGTACAGAGTTAGATGCCACATCTAATGCCATTATTTTAAGAACAACAGGAAGTATAATTTCAAATTTATATGACGAACTTGCTAAATACTCTGGATATAAAGATATAAATAGTAGTAATATTAAAATTCCGGGCTCCATCTTTTCCTGTGAAATAAATAAAGATAAAGTTACAGTAGAAGGTAATATAAACGGTATAGAGCTTCAAATAATATCACAAACAGATACCAGTCAAAATAACGTAAGTAGTAATTCTAGTATTTTAATAAATGCCATTAAAGGCCATGAAGATGAATTATTCAAAAAAGCCTATATAAAAATAAATGATTGCCCTAAATATCTTAGAAAAACTTTAAAAGAAGTTAGAAGAAAGCAATTAACTGTTAAGAAAAAAGCTAAAGTCTTAGTTTTAAAATCAAATAAATAAAAAATAGTTATAATTGAAAATAATATAGTATATATGTTATACTCATGTTAAGAGTAATATCATGTGCAAATTTACAAAGTATAATACTCTATATAAAGAAGGGGTAAACGTTAATAAAAATCGGAGGAATTTATGAAAATATTTAATCAAGAGAATGGTCTTGAAAAAGCCTACATTCAAGTAGGAGATTTAATGGCTTTAACTAAAATCAACGTTAAAGCTATTCCACAAACTGTAATGCAAAAAATGCTATCTAGTAGAGAACTTAACGAAAAAGATTTTGTTGAATTCACATCTCCAGAGGAACTAAACTTTTTTTCAGTAACAGATTGGATTATAGATTATAGAATTGCCAGTAAACAATCACGAGAAGTAACCGAAGGTCATATCAAATTATTAATAACTGAAATAAATGATATTACATATAGTCTTGCTGATCTAGCTGAACAAGAAATATATTTAAAAGAAGTACTAGGTAATGAGTATGATATGGCATGTCATAGACTAATCCAGTATAAACAAATGCTAGATATTAAGGACAATAAGGAACAATTAACTCTGCCTTTAGTTCCAGATTCAGATAGCAAAACTATTAGGATTTCTACTGATAATGTAGATTATTCTGTTCAAAGAAGCCTAAGTAATAATAGACTTATGTTTTCCAGAGCAGATGGTGAGAAGCTAAAGGAACGTGATACTGCAGTGGCTAACATTTGTTTAAAAATAGCAGAACTACACTTAGCAGATACAAAAGGTGAAGTCGGAGAGTATCTTGGTAACGAAAATTTCAGTCAAAAATCTCCTGATGGAAAGTATATAGTATCCGATTATAACGGTATTATAAAAACTACAGAAAGAGGAAATGTTAAAGTTAAAGAAAAGAATAATAATTAATATATAAAAACTACAAATAGCCTATAGTTACTTGTAGTTTTATTTTATATAGCAAATAAAAAACCAAGCTCTAGCTTGATTTATAACAAAATTGGTAGCGCCGGAGAGATTCGAACTCACGACCTATCGGGTATGAACCGATTGCTCTAGCCAACTGAGCTACAGCGCCATAAACAGTCAACAAATAAATGATAACATACTTTTTTGTTCTTGGCAATACATAAATTTTATTTTTTCACACAATTTATTTTGACATTTAAATTATATTTGATATAATTAGTATGTGTTCAATATAACACATTGCCCCATAGCCAAGCGGTAAGGCAGTGCGCTCTGACCGCACGACGCGTTAGTTCGAATCTAACTGGGGCAGCCAATTTGCAAGTAGTCCTAAATAGGACTTTTTTATTTGCTTTTTATTATATTTTATTATATCATTATATATGAATTGAGAAGAGGTGTAGCATGGAAAAAAATGAAAGAATTGAACTAGCTGAATTACTATTTCCAAATATAAAACATAGTCGTAGTTATTTTGAAGAGAAATATCCAGAAAGAGATCTTCCTGAAGGAGCTATGGTAACAAGATATGGACCATCACCAACTGGTAGTGTTCATTTAGGAAACTTATTCTCAGCTTTCTGTGATATGGTTTATGCCAGACAATCAAAAGGAAAGTTTTTCTTACGAATTGAAGATACTGACCAAAAAAGAATGATTGAGGGTGGAATTGAAAATATAGTTGGTGTATTACATGGTTTTGATATAATGCCAAACGAAGGCTATAGCTTCGATGGAATCTATGGGCCATATAGACAAAGTGAAAGAATAGAGATTTATCAAACATACGTAAAAGATTTAATAATAAATGGATATGCTTATCCATGCTTTATGACAGAAGAAGAAATTGCCGAAATAAGAGAAGAACAAGAAATTAATAAAACAAAAATTGGCATATATGGTCAATACGCAGTTGATCGTGATTTGTCCCTTGCTGAAGTAAAAGAAAAAATAGCAGCAGGCTTAGAATACGTTATAAGACTAAAATCTCCAGGTGATCCTACAAAGCAAGTTGAAATAGTAGACTGTATTAAAGGTAAAATGAAATTCCCTGAACATGATGTAGATACTGTATTATTAAAAAAAGATGGTATCCCAACCTACCATTTTGCTCATGCAATTGATGATCACTTAATGCATACAACTCATGTTATCCGTGGTGATGAATGGGTTTCAAGTATACCACTACATATTCAACTTTTTGAAATATTAGGCTTTAAGCGACCAGAATATGCCCACATTGCCCCAATAACTATAAAAGATAAGGAAACAGGAACAATCAGAAAAATAAGTAAAAGAAAAGACCCTTGGGCTGGTGTAAAATTTTATGAAGAGGGTGGCATACCAATAGAAGCACTTCATCTTTATCTAGCAACAATAACTAACACTAACTTTGAAGAGTGGTATCTAGAAAATCAAGATAAGAGTATAGAAGATTTTACATTTAGTTTTGATAAACAAGCAATAGGTGGAACAAGTTTTGATGAGGCCAAATTCAACAACATTTGTAAAACTTATTTCTCTAGAAAAAAAGGAACAGAAGTTTTTGAAGAAACTCTATCTTGGGCTAAAAAATATGATAAAGAATATGCAGAGTTATTAGAAGCTAATAAAGAAGATATGCAAAAATTCTTAAATATTGAAAAAGAAGGTCCAAGACCAAGAAAGGATATTTCAAAATATAGTGAAGTTAAAGAAGAATTTTCTTATGCTATTGATAGCTTATTTATTAAAGAAAACTATTCAAAATATGATGGTGATAAAAAGTATGACACTGATTTAGCTATGAATTACTTAGAGTCACTAAATCTAGATGTTACTAATGAAGAATGGTTTAATATGACTAAAGATTTTGCAACTAAAAACGGTTATGCAGCAAGTCCAAAAGACTATAAGAAAAATCCTGAACTATATAAAGGCCATGTTGGTGATGTCTGTGAAGCTTTAAGAGTAATGGTTACAGGTCGTAATAAATCACCAGATCTATTTTCAATTATGAAAATATTAGGTAAAAATAGAATAAAATCTAGAATAAATTTATATAAAGAGTATATTAATAAATAAGGAATATAAAATGTATTCCTTTTTCTATATTTAGTTTAATATAAGAGGTGTCTATGAAGAAAAAATTAACAATAATACTATCCATAATATTACTTATAATAGCCATTACAATAATAATTATTATTAGGCAAAGGTCTCTAGCAAAAGTAGAGATAGTTTTAAACGATAATTTAGAAGTAGAATTTAATGAGAAAAGAAAAATTTCTTCTTTTATAAAAAAAATTAATGGTAAAATTATTAGTGATAAAAACGTCAACACCCTAAAACTAGGAGACAATAGTATAAAATTTAGCTATATAAATGACAATAATATAAAAGTCTCTTATTCGTTTAATTATAAAGTAGTAGATAAAACGCCACCTGTCATTTGGTTAAACTCAAGATACAGTATACCAGTTGGAAGTACAGATGATTTAACCAATTCAATAATGTGTGGAGATAATTATGATAGTAACCCAAAATGCTACATTGAAGGAGATTATAATATAAATGAACCAGGTGAATATAATTTAGTATATAAAGCCATTGATTCCAGTAACAACACATCAACTGTTAATTTTACTTTAAATGTTTACGAAAAGAGTAAAACTAGAACTGGCAATAAAACGAAAACGTCATTTTCTAACATAGTAGAAGAACATAAAACCTCAAAAACAAAGATTGGAATAGATGTCTCTAAATGGCAAAAAGATATAGATTTTCAAAAAATAAAAGATGCTGGTGTAGAATTTGTCATAATTAGAATTGGTGGAACCAGGGGAATAGGTGGAGAACACTTTATAGATGAAAAATTTCAAAAAAATATAGAAGAAGCTAAAAAATATAACATTCCAGTAGGCCTATACTTTTATTCTTATGCTAATTCAAAAAAACAGGGCATTAAGGATGCCAAGTGGATAATAAAACAAATTAAAGATTATGATATAGATTTACCAATTGCCTACGATTGGGAAGATTGGCCTAACTTCAATAATTATAATGTCAGTTTTTATGAATTAACTGAAATTGCCAATGCCTTCATGAATGAATTAAAAAAAGCAGGCTATGATTCCATGCTTTACAGCAGTAAAAATTACCTAGAAAATATCTGGTTAGAAACAAAGTATAAAACATGGCTTGCACACTACACAGAAAAGACTAATTATACCAAAGACTATTATCTATGGCAATTATGTGAAAATGGAGAAATTGATGGTATAGATGAAAATGTAGATATAGATATCATGTACTTAAAATAGTAAGGGTAAACTTTACTATTTTTCTTTCTTTGCCTAACTTTTTTTGCTATAATATGTAGTGGTGAAGTATATGAGACGTAGTGAAGTAGATAGAACAAAATTAAGCCCTATGATGGTCCAATACATGGAAATAAAAGATAATTATGAAGATTGCATTATCTTTTTTAGACTTGGAGACTTTTATGAGATGTTTTTTGATGATGCCATCCTAGCATCAAGAGTATTAGAATTAACTCTAACTGGAAAACAAGCCGGGCTTGAGGAAAAGGTTCCAATGTGTGGCGTTCCCCACCATGCATATTCTTCATATGTTGATCAATTAATAGATAAAGGTTACAAGGTAGCTATATGTGAACAACTAGAAGATCCAAAAGAAACTAAAGGAATGGTTAAAAGAGATGTCATACAAGTAATTACTAAAGGAACTAGACTAGATGCCAATATTGACTCCAAAACCAACAACTATATCGCAAATATCTATGACTTTTCATACTGTTATGGAGTAAGCTATATTGATATCTCAACAGGAGAAGTCTATGCTTTATTAGTTGAAGGCGAAAAAGATAAAGTAATAAAAGAAATAACTAAGAATAATTTTAGAGAAGTAATTGTCAACGAATCAATAGATAGAGAAATAATTTCCATTCTTAGAACCAATTATGATATGTTAGTAACAATCACTAAAGAAACACTAGATAATGAAGACTATAACTATATATATTCAGATATAGAAGATATAAAAATAGTAACTACCATTAAACATTTACTAAAATATATTATTGATGCTAAAAAAGGAGATCTACACCATCTTCAAAAATGTAAAATAATAAAGCAAAAAGAATTTCTAGAATTTGATATAAACACAAAGAAAAATCTAGAATTAACAGAAACTATTAGAAATAGAGAAAGACAATTTAGCTTATTCTGGTTACTTGATAAAAATAAAACGGCCATGGGTTCAAGATTTTTAAAATATAACATTGAAAACCCTTTAACAAGTAAAGAACAACTAGAAAGAAGATATGATTTTGTATCTAAACTTTCTACCGAATTCATTTTAAGAGACGATCTAATTAAAGAGCTTGATAATGTTTACGACCTAGAAAGACTATGTGGAAGAATAACCTATGGTAATTTAAATGCCAAGGATTTATTACAATTAAAAAATTCATTAAAAGTATTACCAAATATATCTAAAATATTAAAAGAGTTAAATTATGATAAAGAAATAATAGATTTTTCCGACCTATATCAACTACTAGAAAATACCATTTTAGAAGATGCTCCATTCACATTACATGAAGGCCATTTAATTAAACCAGGTTATAATAAAGAACTTGATGAACTAAAAGAAATTAGTAGTGGTTCAAAAGACTTTATACTAGAATTAGAACAAGATGAAAGAAAAAGAACTGGTATCAAAAATTTAAGAGTAGGCTTTAATAAAATATTCGGTTACTATATAGAAATAAGTAAAGGCCAAATTCCTCTTATAAAAGAAGAATATGGTTATGAAAGGCGTCAAACCCTAGCTAATTGCGAAAGATTTACCATGCCTGTATTAAAAGAAAAAGAGAGTATTATTTTGGGTGCTGAAGAAAAAATCATTAATCTTGAATATAAAATATTTATGGATATAAGAGAAGTAGTAAAAAGATATATAAAGAATCTGCAACTAACAGCTAAAATAATTAGTGAAGTAGATATGCTTCAAGCATTTTCAATCGTTAGTGACAGTAATAAATATGTAAGACCGATCTTAACTACTGAAAGAGTAGTAAAAATGATCAACTGCCGTCATCCAGTAGTAGAAAAAGTTATGAAGAATAAATATATAGCTAATGATATAATAATGGATAAGAATTCTAATATTTTATTAATTACTGGTCCAAATATGGCTGGTAAATCAACTTACATGCGACAATGCGCTATTACAGTAATAATGGCTCAAATAGGTTGTTTCGTCCCTTGTGAAAGCTGTTCAATGCCAATTTTTGATAAAATCTTCACAAGAATTGGAGCCAGTGATGACTTAGTAAGTGGTGAATCTACTTTTATGGTTGAAATGAAAGAAGCTAACTATGCAATAAGCGAAGCTACTGAAAATAGTCTTATCCTTTTTGACGAGTTAGGAAGAGGAACTGCAACTTATGATGGAATGAGTCTAGCTCAAGCAATACTAGAATATATTCATGATAATATTAAAGCTAAAACAATGTTTTCAACTCACTATCATGAATTAACTGTCTTAGAAAAAGACTTAAAAGAATTACGAAATGTTCACGTTTCAGCCGTTGAAGAAAATGGTAAAATAACATTCCTCCATAAAGTTAAAAATGGTGCAGTAGATAAAAGTTATGGTATACATGTAGCATCTCTTGCTAAGCTACCAAAATCCCTAATAGATAGAGCAACAGAGATCCTAAACATATATGAAAAGAAAAATATAAAGAAAGAAACATTTACTCAAACATCACTCTTCGAACTAACAGAAGAGGAGACAAAAACAAAAGCTAATGAAATAGAAGAAGCCGTAAAAAATATTAATCCACTCGAAATGAGTCCAATGGAAGCTATGAATTTTCTCTACGAATTAAATAAAAAAGCTAAGAAAAGAGACTAAAATAAATTAATGACAATATAACCTATATTATGATAAAATTAGGATGGTGATAAAATGAGAAATAGAAGTGAACTAAGAGATATAATAATTAAAGTAATATATCAAGTTAGTATTTTAGAAGAAGCAAACTTAGAATATGATATTGATAAATTAATTTTAGAACAAACAGAAATTCAAAATGATTTTGTAAATACTTCAGTAAAGAAAATATTGCAAAATAAAAAACAGATAGAAACATTAGCCAATAAATATCTAAATAATTGGACAATTGATCGTCTTAGTAAAGTAGATCAAGCTATCTTATCTTTAGGAATTTATGAGTTAAAATATAGTGACACTCCAAGCATTGTTGCGATAAATGAAGCAATAGAATTAGCTAAAAAATATTCTGATGAATCAGTTATAAAAATGATCAATGGTGTCCTAGATAAAATTTATCATGATGAAGAAAACTAATTGGAGATAAATATATATGAATGAAAAATATATAACCGTTACTCAATTAACAAGATATATAAAATATAAAATAGATAATGATACTAATTTAAATGAGGTCTTTTTAAAAGGAGAAATTTCTAATTTTAAGGCTCATAGTAGAGGTCATTTCTATTTCACAATAAAAGATGAAAACAGTAGAATTAATGCCATAATGTTCTCATCAGCAACTAAAAAAGTAAAATTCACGCCTCAAGATGGAATGAAAGTCTTAGTAACAGGTAAAATAAGTGTCTTTGAAGCTAATGGTGGTTACCAAATTTATGTTAATGATATGTTAGAAGATGGTATTGGTAATTTGTATATTGCTTATGAACAACTAAAAAAGAAATTGGAATTAGAAGGACTATTTAATAAAGAATATAAAAAAGCTATTCCCAAGATTCCAACTAGAATTGGTGTTATAACAGCTCCAACAGGAGCAGCTATAAAAGATATCATTTCAACCATAAAAAGGCGTTGGCCACTAGTTGAAGTATATCTTTTCCCAGCTCTAGTACAAGGAGCAGCTGCTAAAGAAGATATTGCTAGACAAATAGAAAACGCTAAAGACTATAACCTCGATACTTTGATAGTAGGAAGAGGTGGAGGATCTATCGAAGACTTATGGGCATTTAATGAAGAAATAGTAGCTCGTGCTATCTTTAATTGTAATATCCCAGTAATTAGTGCTGTTGGCCATGAAATAGATTTTACTATAGCCGATTTTGTAGCCGATTTAAGAGCTCCAACTCCAACAGGAGCGGCAGAACTAGCCGTACCACAAATAGCTGATGTTAAAAACTACTTAAATCAATTAAAAATTCGTATAAGTAAAACTATGCAACACAAACTAAATATTGAAAAACAAAGGCTTTTAGAAATAACAGATAGATATATTTTTAAAAACCCAATTAATATTTATCAAGTAAAAGAACAACAATTTGATAATTTAATAGATAGACTAAAGTATAGTGCTACATCACTATTAAATATTAAAGAAAAAAAATTAATTAATATTAAAAATTCATACGTTCTTACTAAACCATTTAGTATAATAGATAATAAATCTAATAAGTATTTACAAATAATATCAAAACTTGAAACATTAAGTCCACTGGAAACAATAAAAAGAGGATATACTATTACTAAAAAAGATAACAAAGTAATAACTAGTGTTAATCAAGTAAAGAAAAAAGATCAATTAGACTTATCATTAACTGATGGTAACATTAAAGTAGAAGTATTATAAAGGAGGTAACTATGGCTGCTAAAAAAGAATTAAATTTTGAAGAAAGTTTAAAAAAATTAGAAGAAATTGTAAAAAAATTAGAAAGTGGAGAAGTTCCATTAGATGATGCCATAAAAGAATTTAATGAAGCAATGACACTTGCTAAAAATTGTGATCAAAAATTAAAAAATGCTGAAGAAGCGATTACTAAAATAGTAAATGCTGATGGAAGTATAGAAGACTTTAAAGTAGAAGAGTAAATAAACTCTTTTTTATTTATAAATTTTTTAAAATTTAATATCTAAAAACAGGTAATTACATATAAACCTTTACATATAATGATATTTAAAAATTGGTAAAAATTTATAGAAATAATTAGCCATATATAGTTAACAATATTAATGTAGTAAGTTTTTAAAGAGGTGATTTTATGAAATTTAAAAACAAACTACTAATTAGTTTTTTTACTCTTCTTCTTATTATTCCCTTAAATATCTTTGCTTATTCAAATTATGTAATTGTAGGTGGAGAAACTATTGGTATTGAAGTTAATTCAAAAGGAGTTCTAGTTGTTGGTTTCTATAAAATTGATAATTCTTTTATAGCCAAAGATGCCGGATTTGCAATTGGAGACGTTATTACAAAAGTAAATGGTAAAACAGTAGAAGATATTAATTCCATGGTATCAGAAGTTGAAAAATCAAATAAAAAAGCAACTTTTACCATCATGAGAAATAATAGTACTAAAGAAATAAACTTAAATTTATCAGAAGATGAAAATAACGTTTTAAAAACAGGTCTTTATGTAAAAGATAAAATAAATGGTGTAGGAACACTTACATATATTGATCCTGAAAGTAGAATATTCGGTGCACTAGGTCATGAAATAATTGAATCAACAACAGCCTCAAAATTCGAAATTAAAGATGGGAAAATTTATGATGCCAAAGTATCAAACATAGTAAAAAGTAGAGATGGAAGAGCTGGCGAAAAAAATGCCAATTATAATAGAAATATTATTAAAGGTATAATAGAAGAAAATGAAATATCAGGAATATTTGGAAAATACAATTATGATATTAATACAGATAATAAATTAGAAGTTGGAAAAAGTTCAAATGTTAAAACAGGAGAAGCAAAAATACGAACTGTAATTGAAGATGATAAAGTAGAAGAATTTACAATTAATATTTTAAAATTAGATGAATACAGTAAAACTAAAAACATATTATTTGAAATTACTGATAACAGGTTATTAGATAAAACAGGTGGTATCATCCAGGGGATGAGTGGTTCACCTATAATTCAGGATAACAGAATTATTGGAGCTGTCAATTATGTTATAGTTAATTCAACATCAAGAGGATATGGTATTTTCATAACTACAATGTTAGAAGAAGGTGAAAAATAAAAGGCTTTAAGCCTTTTTTGTATATAATTTAATATTTTACTAATACTAATACTGGTGATTATAATGGAATATATAGAAGTTATATTAAAAAGCCTTTTCTCAATAGTAGTATTATTCTTTGTAACAAAAATAGTTGGTAAAAAGCAAGTATCAGAACTTAGTTTATTTGACTACATTATTGGTATATCAATAGGAAACTTTGCTGCTGAAATAATTTTAGATAATCTAAATGAATATTTTCAAGGCCTAATAGCTATGGCAACCTTTGGTGTAAGTGCTTTTTTAGTATCATATCTTTCAATGAAAAATATTAACCTAAGAAGATATATATTTGGAGTACCAACTGTAATTATTCAAGATGGAAAAATACTAATGAATTCTATGAAAAAAGTAAAAATTGATATAAACGATCTCCTAGAACAAGCTAGAATATCAGGCTATTTCGATATTGGAGAAATATCATATGCTATTATGGAAGCTAATGGTAAAATAAGTTTCTTAGAAAAAGACAAATATAAAAAGCCTACTAAAAATGATTTATCATTAAAGCCTGTAAAAGACTCATTAACCTCAAACGTAATTATTGATACAAAACTCATGAAAGAAAATATCAAAAATACTGATAAATCCCTAGAATGGTTCATAAAACAACTAAAAATTAAAGGTTATAATTCATATGAAAATATCTTACTAGCAACCTATAAAGATAATACTTTAACAATATATAATAAAAATGAAAATATAAAAACAAAAGATGTTTTAGAGTAGCTAAAATTAATAATTTATGATACAATACTAATATAATTGGAGGATATGTAGTATGTATATAGATTTAATAGTTTTAATTATTTTAATATTAGTAGTTATTATGTTTTTTAAAAGATTTTCATCATTTGTCTTTTTAATGGCCATTATTGATATATTCCTAAGAATAGTAACCTTTATTAAAAATAATATTGGTCTTCCTGATATTAGAAATATTATTAATAAATACTTACCTGAAAATATATTTTCTATTATAGATAAATATTCATCAGGAACAATAAATCTCATCTTTAAATGGGCTTTTGTAATTATAATGATAATCTTCTTATCCTATATAATTAAAATATTTATTCATAAGAAAAAAATTTAAACTAGTACCGTAAAACGACAGATAAGTCGTTTTTTTAATTGTATATTAAAATAGGTGATACAGTGAAAGTATATTTAGACTTAGTATTTATTCTTAATTTTTTTATTGACTACCTAATCCTCTTCGCAACCAAAAAAATACTTAAAAATAAAACATCAATAAAAAGATTATTACTTGGAAGCTTAGTAGCATCAACATCTATATTTTTACTTTTTTTTAATTTAGACTCCCTAGAATTATTTTTATTTAAAGTAGTAATTAGTATTTTAATAATATATACAACTTTTGGTAAAAGAGGCTTTTTAAAAAATATTAGTTACTTCTATTTAATAAGCATTTTTCTAGGAGGAAGTCTTTATTTATTAAATATTAGCTTTTCGTATAATAGTAAAGGCATATTATTTATAAATAATGGCTTGCATTTAAACTTTATAGTATCTATTATAGCTATACCAATAATTATAATTAGCTATGTCAAGGAGAACAAAAGTTACAAAAATACTTATTCAAACATTTTAAATGTAAAACTAACTATAAATAAAAAAACATATATTATGAAAGGAATGATAGATACTGGAAATCACTTAACTGATCCATATAAAAAAAGACCCGTTATACTTATTAATAAAGGTTTTAACATTAAAAAAGAAAAATGTATATATGTTCCATACAAAGCTCTAAATACTAATGGACTTATAAAATGCTATATTCCTGACAAGTTTGAAGTAAATAACAAAATTTATAATAATTACTTAATTGGTATCAGTAAAGAGAAATTTGAATTATCTGATATAGACTGTATCTTACCAAATAAATTAAAGGAGGAACTATGAAAAAAATAATAGAGTTTTTAAAAAATTTATTTTACAAAGCTAAAAGTATATTCTATGTAGGAGCAACAGATATGCTTCCAGAACCATTATCAAGGGAAATGGAAGAATATTATGTACAACTTAAAAATGATGGTGATTTAAAGGCTAAAGATATTTTAATTGAACATAATTTAAGACTTGTTGTTTTTCTCGCCAAAAAATATGAAAATACCGGAATTGATTTAGAAGATTTAGTAAGTATTGGAACCATTGGTTTAATTAAAGGAATAAATACCTTTAGTTCTGATAAAAATATCAAATTAGCAACATACGCATCCAGATGTATAGATAATGAGATACTCATGTACTTAAGAAAAAATAAAAAGATTAAAACAGAGGTTAGTATTGATGCCTCCTTATCATTTGATGGTGAAGGAAATGAACTACATCTTGAAGATGTTTTAGGAACTGATGCTGATATTGTAACAAAAGAAATAGAACAAGAAGATGATAGGAAGTTAATGATTAATGAAGTATTACATTTAAAACCGCGAGATAGAGATATCATGATCTTAAGATATGGCCTATTAGGACATAAAGAATTAACTCAAAAAGAAGTAGCCGAAAAGTTAGGTATTTCTCAGTCTTATATATCAAGAATTGAAAAAAAAGTTATAAAAAGACTTAAGACAATAGTAAGTTATAATTAATTAGTATAAATCAAACTTATATATAATATAAAAAATAAGAATTGGATATTTTAATAGTTTGCTGTTACTATAAATTTGAAAAGAAGTTAGGCCTAAAAATATTTCTTTTTAGAAAGAGGATTTGTTTGAATTTAACTAAAATAGTTTTAACAGGAGGACCCTGTGCCGGAAAAACAAAAGTATTTGAGGCACTAAAGAAACACATAAGCCAAAAAGGTATAAAATTGATAGCTGTTGCCGAAACAGCAACTGAATTGATCAACGGTGGGGTAAGACCATATGAAGCTAAAAAAATAATGGATTTTCAAGATATAGTATATAGCTTGCAAAAATGTAAAGAGGATATGGCTCAAAAAGCTTTAGGAATAAACAAAGGTGAAGAAAGATGTGTAATACTATTTGATAGGGCAATAATTGATAATAAAGCTTACCTACCAAGGCAAGAAGATTTTGACTACCTACTAACAAAATATGGTAATAGTGAAATTAACTTATTAGATAGTTATGACTATGTAATCAATTTATTTTCTCTAGCAGCCTGTGAGGAAGGTTCATATGATCTAGCATCAAATGAGGCTCGTTTTGAAAATTTAGAAGAAGCAAAAGATCTAGATCAAAAAACAATAGAAGCTTGGATAGGGCACAAGAATATTAAAGTATTTAACAGTTTTCCAACTTTAGAAGAAAAAATAGATGCAGTAATAAGACACATTGACAATATATTAAATGGAACTGTAACCAAAAATATTCAAACATATTACGTTGATACCTGTAATTCAGACTTATCAGTATATAATGACAACAACTCTAAAACTGTTAGTATAAAAGACATACATTTAAAAAATGATAAGAGCCCCGATTTAGATCTCATCATAACAGAGAGTACTTATAAGGGTAATAAATCATATCAATTATCAGTAAAAAGAGAAACTGATGATGCTATAGAGGATATATATCACAAGCAAATAACACTACAAAAACGTGCCGAGCTTTTAGCAACATTTGGTATAAAAGGTGTTTCTGAAAGGATGGAACTAACCTTTGTAGAAAATAAACAGCCCTATAAAATTAACTTCTATAAAGATTTTACAACTCTAGAAGTGGAAGAAAATCTTCATAATAAAAAATTAGAAATACCAGCTAATATAGTAGTTGACGGAAAGGTTGAAGGAGCTAAAAAGAAGGAACTACAAAGTAAAATACTTGTAAAAAAATCATAATATGTTATTATATAAAAAAGGAGAAAGTATGGGAATATATAATAGTCAATTTGATTTTAATAAATATCGTACCTTCTATGCCGTAGCAGAATGTCACAGTTTTTCTAAAGCAACCGAATTATTGCATATAACACAGCCAGCAATTAGTCATACCATAAAAGAATTAGAAAAACAACTAGGTTGTCAACTATTTGTAAGAGAAAATCGTAATATTAAACTAACTACAACCGGTGAAAAATTATATTCATATGTACAAAAAGCTTTTAATAATATTATTATGGCTGAAAAAGCACTTCAAGAAAGCAGTAAAGAATTAACTGGGAGTATAAGATTAGGAATATATTCACACATATCTTTAATTATGATGCCTAAACTAATTAAAGGATTTAAAAATTTACATAAAAAAGTAAAATTTGAAATATATGTTTCTAGTACAGATGAGCTAAAAGAAAAACTAAAAAATAAAGAATTAGATTTTGTTATACTACAGTACCCAATTTTTATGGGCAGTAATATTTATACCGAAAAAATACTTTGTGAAATGGAAAATTGTTTTTTTACAAACAAAGAATATTATAACTCATTCATCAACAACAATAAATCTATTGTAGAATATCCATTGATTCTACCAACTAGAGGATATGATGATATAAATGCTCTAGAAGAAATGTTTAAAAGAAAAAACATGACAATAAAAAATGATTTAACAATTTATGCCCAAGAGCTAACAAAACAATTAGTAAAAGAAGGATTAGGAATAGGGTGGGGATTAAAAAAAGTAGTGGAGTTGGATAATGATAAAGATATATACATTCTGCCAATAGATTTTGATACACCAAAAACAAAATTCAGCATTGCCTATGATAAACATTATTTAAATGCTACTGAAAAAGCTTTCCTAGATTATTTATTTGCCTATTTTGAGGAGAAAAATTTTTAAAATTAAAGTAACACATAGATTATCATAAAAAAGTCTAAGAAAGAAGGTCAAGTTTACAATAAACTTGCTTTTCTTTTTTTATAATATAAATTAAAAAAGTTGCGAGTATAAATATTATGTTTGAAGGGTAAAAAATATATTGTCAAATGTTCTATAGAAATTTAATAATGTATCATGTTATAATTACTTTAGAATTATTTATATTTTAAAAAGTTTAATAAATAAGTAAATAATGTAAAATCAAAAGAGTAGTAGTTGTTTTATGTATTATTTAAGCAGTTAGGTGGTAATTATGAAGAAATTTAAAGATTATTTCATTGTTGGAGGTATTTCAGTAGGAATATTAGTAATTTTATTTTTAATTCTTAGAATTTATCCATTTGGTAAAAATACAGTCTTAACAGGAGACCTGTATACACAAATATCAGCTCTTTTTTATCATTTATGGGATACAATTTTAGGAAGTGGATCTTTACTTGTAGATTATACATCAGGTGGTGGAGAAAACTTCTTTGGAATATTTTCTTACTATTTAGCAAGTCCAATTAATTTTATCATTCTCCTATTTAAAAGAAATGATATCTATCTAGCCATTTCTTTAATTGTTATAATAAAGTTTGTCCTTTCTGCTATTACTTGTTTATATTCCCTAAAATATTTATTTAAAAAAGACAATAAAATGTTTATCCCATTAGCATTATTATACGCCTTTAGTGGATATAGTCTTATTAATTATCAAATCACTGCTTGGATGGATGTTGTGTATATGTTTCCATTAATTGTAGTAGGACTTAAAAAGTTAATTTATGAAGATAAACCATATATGTATGGCATTACATTATTTTTAGCCATATGTTTCTCATTCTATTTATCATATATGATGCTTATATTTATATTTTTAATAGCATTTATTTATATTAAGTGTAATGTTCCTAAAGAAAAACAAAAAAAAGTAATGCTCAGTTTAGGTATATTTACAATATTACCAATGGTAATGACTGCATTTATTTCTTATCCAACACTTAGACAAATATTTTCATCAGCTCGTTCCAATACTTCTAATAATATCTTTAATAATTTACTTGGCTGTTTATTTGATAAATTAAATTTCTTTAATATATCTATTTTATTAGTTACTTTTACTTGTTTATTAATAATTAATAGAAAAAATAATGAAAAATTTCTTAAATGGTATATACCAGCACTCTTAATATTAATTATTCCTTATATAGTAGAACCATTAAATAAAATATTTCATTTTATGTCTTATTCATTTTTCCCTAATAGATATGGTTTTATACTATTTTACTTACTAGTTTTAGGTGGAAGTTATCTCTTTAATATTAAAAATATCAAAATTAATATTTCGTTATCTGATAAAATCTTAAAAATAATTAGTGTACTAAGCATTTTCCTATTAATAGGTATTTACATTATTATATTTAAATTGGTATATAGAGATATACAAACTGCAGTCTATAATATTACAATGATTTATGCCAAAAAAGCCTTTATAATACTTACCTTGTTATCAATAGTAATATTTATTATCAATGTAGGATTAAATTTATTTAGAAACGAAAAAATATACAAGCCTATAATGTATATAGTCATTATTAGTAATATCATATTTAATACATTTTTATATATTGGAATTAAAAATTATCAAGGTATGATTAAAAACTCTTATACAGTCTTAAATAATATAGAAAATAAAAATTCTAATAATTATTATAAATTAAAGACAGAAACTTCAGATATGACAGACTTTGTTGTTAATGATGGAATTGTTAGTAATTATCAGTCAATTGATCATTTTACTTCTCTAGTAAATAGAAACTCTTTAGTATTTTATAAGAAACTAGGTTACTCTAGCTTTTGGACAATGATATTTTCTAATGGTGGTACTTTATTTACAGACACTATTCTTTCCAATAAATATTTTCTTACAGATAAAGATATAGAAAGTGGTTTTTATACTTTAAAAGATAGTAAATACGGATATAACTTCTATGAGTTAAATTATGACCTAAATTATTTGTATTTAGCTAAAAATAATTTTAATATAGATAAAGACGATACTTTTACCTATCAAAATAAAATATATAATAGTATCACTTCTAATGGTAACTTATTTAGCATTTATCAAGCAAAGAATAATAAGGGCATTTCTACTAGTAAAAGTGGAAGAACAGTTATCAAAAGTAATGATAATTATATAGAGTATGACATCAAAGTTAAAGAAAAGTCTATTTTATATTTGGATCTTTTAAAAAATTTAGATGAAAGCATTAAAGGTGAACTTAAAAACATAGCTCTTATTTATATTAATGATAAACTATATAGTGATTCTTATCCCACTAAAACTAGTAATGGTACTTATAGTTTAGGAGTTTATGATAATGAAAATGTTAATATAAAAATAAAATTAATTAAACCAATTGATATCTCTAAATTAACTATTTCTACCATGAGTATTAGCAAATATGAAGATTTTATTAAAAATAATAAGTTAAATTATAATATTTTATTTGATAAAAATAAAATAAAGATTGATGTTACTACCAATACAGATGGCTATTTAGTTATACCAGTATCTTATAGTGATAACTACAATGTTTTAGTCAATAACAAAAATAAAAATACTGTTAAGATGTTTGGAGGATTACTAGGTGTTAAAGTAGAAAAGGGGCATAGTAGTATTGTATATACATATAAAAACAAAGACTTAAAAAAAGGCATAATAATATCTCTAATTGCAACTATAATATTTGTTATATTATCAATTGAATATAAAAAGGCCACTAGTAACAAGTTTTTAAAAACAGCTGCCTATTATACTTATAGCACATTATTTTATGGAGCAATAGTATTATATGTAATTGTTATATTGATCTGGTTAATTAAATTTATAATATAAAGAGAATATTTAAAAAAAGATAATTCCAAAATATCATAAATTCTATTGTCAAAAAAACAAAAAAATGTTAAGATATAAATGTCTTTTAATTAGAGACATTTATGGCCTGTTGGTGAAGTGGCTTAACACACTGCCCTCTCAAGGCAGCATTCACGGATTCGAATTCCGTACAGGCTACCAATATAATAATTTAAGACTTGGAAATTCCAAGTCTTTTCTTTTATAAAATTTTTATTGACACATGACAACCTGTCATAATATAATTATATAGCATAATATATATTAATGTTATAGCTAGAAAGGACAAAGATTATGCCTACAAAAACATTCCTAAATTTAGATATTAAAAAGCAGCAGAAACTAATAAAAGCTGCTATCACAGAATTTTCAAATAATAATTACTATGATGTATCGATAAATAAGATCATTTCTAACGCTAGTATTCCAAGGGGTAGTTTTTATATGTACTTTAAAGATAAGGATGACTTATTTTTATATATAATTGATGAATACAACAAAAAATTAAATAATATAGTAAAAAGGATGTTAATAGAAAATCAAGGTGATCTAAGAAATACATTTATAAAATTATATGATCAAGTAGTAACACTAATTTTTGACAATAATTATCAAAGTGTTTTAAAAAATATTGGTATCTTTTATAATATGCATAGTAACTTAAGGAAAAATTTTGGACATCTACTATTTTTACACATAAAAGAAGATATTAATAGTAGTAGCATAAAAAGTTGTGATTTAGAATTTATATTTAGTATGTTTATACATAATCTGTTTTTATCAATAACGGAATGTTTTAAAAATGAATTAAATAAAGAAATAAAAGTTCAATATCTAAAAAAGCTAGACATAATATGTTATGGAATATATAAGGAGGATTAAATGATTAAAGTATTTAAATATTTGAAAAGTTCAGTTATATCTTGTATAGCTATTATATTCTTACTTGTTATTCAAGCTGGACTTGATTTAACTTTACCAGACTATACGTCAAAAATAGTAAATGTTGGAATCCAACAATCCGGAATAGAAAATGCTGCTATCACAGAAATAGGTGAGACAAGCTACGAAAAAATACTATTATTAATGTCTGATAGTGATCAAAAATATATAAATAGTAGATACTATAAATCAAATAAAAAAGTAAATGGTGAAGCTATTTATAAGTTAAAAGAGGAAAAAGATACTACAAAAATTAATAATATTTTAAGAAAACCAATGACTATAATTAGTTTTATTGATAAAGCTAAAGAAAATGACAAAACAACAGAAAACTTTAACATTCCAAAAGGTACTGATATCTATCAATTGCTTAAAGTAATGCCTGATGAAGAAAAAAAGAAGATGTTAAAAACATTTGATGAAAAGATAGCAGACTATCCAACAACAATTATTGATCAAGCAGCCGTAAATTATGTTAAAACAGAATATAAAAGAATTAATATTGATGTAAACAAAATACAAACATTATACATTATAAAAGCTGGTGCTATAATGATCCTAATAGCAATGCTTATAATGATAGATGGAATATTAACAGTCTATATTGGTTCAAGAATGGCCGCAAAATTATCTAAAACACTACGTGATAAAGTATTCGAAAAAGTAGTAAGTTTTTCTAAGAGTGAAATAAAAACACTTGGGCAAGCTTCATTAATAACTAGAACAACTAATGACATTCAACAAGTTCAAATGGTAATAGTATTCTTATTCAGAGTAGTGTTCTATGCTCCAATAATTGGTATTGGTGGTGTAATAAAGGCACTTAGAACAAATGCTTCAATGACATATATTATAGGACTTGCTATTTTATCAATCTTAGTAATAATAATAACTTTATTCATAGTAGCAATGCCAAAATTCACAAAGATTCAAAAATTAATAGATAAATTAAACTTAGTAACCAGAGAAATATTATCAGGTCTACCAGTTATTAGAGCTTTCTCAAATGAAGAACATGAAGAAAAAAGATTTGATGATGCTAATTTAAAATTAACTAAGGTTAACTTATTCGTAAATAGAGTAATGAGTTTTATGATGCCTCTTATGATGTTAATAATGAACTTCGTAAGTATTGCTCTAATTTATAAAGGTGCTATAGGTGTTGATAATGGAAGCATGCAAGTAGGGGACATCATGGCCTATATTCAATATACAATGCAAATAATTATGGCCTTTTTAATGATTTCTATGATGTCAATCATGCTACCAAGAGCTAATGTTTCTGCCAAAAGAGTTATAGAAGTATTAGAAACTAAAAACACTATTATTGATCCAAAAAATCCAATAGAGTTTAAGAAAAATGGTACTAATAAAATAGAATTTAAAAATGTTTCCTTTAGATATCCAGATGCCGATTATGACGTAATGACAGATATTAATTTTACTGCCGAAAGCAGTCAAACAACTGCATTTATTGGTTCAACTGGATCAGGAAAATCAACTCTAATAAACTTAATACCAAGATTTTATGATATAACTAGCGGTGAAATATTAATAGATGATACAAATATTCAAGACGTAAGTATCAAAAAGCTACGTGATAAAATAGGATTTGTTCCTCAAAAAGGTGTTTTATTCACAGGAACTATTAGTGAAAATGTCAAATATGGAAACAATAATATTTCCGATGAAATGGTTAAAAAGGCTCTAGATATATCCCAGTCTACTGAGTTTGTTTCAAAACTAAAAGGAAAAGAAAACTATCAAATATCTCAAGGTGGAACTAATGTATCAGGTGGTCAAAAGCAACGACTATCTATAGCTCGTGCCATCGCTAAAAACCCAGATATTTATATCTTCGATGATTCATTCTCAGCACTCGACTTTAAAACAGATGCAAAATTACGTAAAGAATTAGCTAAAATCACTAAAAATAAAACCGTACTAATAGTTGCTCAAAGAATATCAACTATTATGAATGCAGACAAAATAGTTGTTTTAAATGAAGGAAATATAGTTGGTATTGGCACACACAAAGAGTTATTAAAAAGCTGTAAAATATATAAAGAGATAGCTCAATCACAATTAAGTAAGGAGGAATTAGAAAATGCCTAAAGTTGGACATGGGCCTGGTCAAAATCGTGCCCCAGAAAAAGCTAAAAATTTTAAAAGCACTCTATTAGAACTTCTTTCTTATTTAAAAAAATATAAATTAAAAATAGCAATAGTTATATTTTTTGCCATATTATCAACAGTATTTGTTATAATAGGTCCTAAAATACTAGGTAATATAACAACAGAAATATTTAATGGCTTAATGAAAAAAATCTCTAATAGTGGTGGAATAGACTTTGACTATATCGGAAAAACATCACTACTATTAGTAATATTATATATAATTAGCGCCTTATGTTCAGGTATACAAGGCGTAATTATGAGTGATGTATCAAACGATTTATCATACAAATTAAGAAATCAATTAAGTGAAAAAATTAATCGCTTACCAATGAGCTTTTTCGATAATAAAACTCATGGTGAAGTCTTATCAATTATAACTAATGATATTGATACATTAACACAATGCCTAAATCAATCAATTACCACTATAATAACTGGTGTTGCAACAATAATTGGTATAACCATTATGATGATATCAATAAATCTAACAATGACAATCACTTGTCTTCTAATAATACCACTTTGTTCCTTAGTACTAGGAAAAGTAGTTAAAAAGAGTCAAAAATATTTTGCCATGCAGCAAGAATATCTAGGACATCTAAATGGTCATGTAGAAGAAATATATGGGGGACATGACATAGTAAAAGCATTTAATGCTGAAGAGGAAGCAATAGAAAAATTTAAAAAACTAAATAAAACATTATATAATAGTGCCTGGAAAAGTCAGTTTTTATCAACCGCCATGCACCCAATAATGCAATTCATTGGAAACTTAGGCTATGTAGTAGTATCTATTTTAGGTGGATATATGGTTATCATTGATAAGATAGAAGTTGGAGAAATTCAATCATTTACTCAATATGTTAGAAACTTTACTCAGCAAATAAATCAATTATCCCAAGTAATGAATAATATTCAATCCGCTGTAGCCGCAAGTGAAAGAGTATTTGCCTTTCTAAAAACAGAAGAAGAAAAAGCTGCTCCACCAAACCCACTAAAAATAGATGGTATAAAAGGTAATATTGAGTTTGATCACGTGAATTTCGGTTATAACGAAAATAAAATAATTATTAAAGACTTCTCAGCTAAAGTTAAAAGTGGTCAAAAGATTGCTATTGTAGGTCCAACCGGTGCCGGAAAGACTACAATCGTAAAACTCCTAATGCGTTTCTATGAATTAAATGGTGGTAAAATTTTAATAGATGGCAAAGATATAACAAAATTTGATAGGCATGAAATAAGAAAATTATTTGGAATGGTTTTACAAGATACATGGCTATTTAATGGCACAATAAAAGACAACATAAAATATGGAAAATTAAATGCTGATGATCATGAAATAATTGAGGCTTGTAAAACAGCCAGTGTTGATCATTTTATAAAAACTCTTCCTGAAGGTTATGACATGGTTTTAAATGAAGAAGCCGATAACATTTCCGGTGGTCAAAAACAATTATTAACAATAGCTAGAGTTATACTTGCTGATCCTAAAATACTAATTTTAGATGAAGCCACTAGTAGTGTAGATACTAGAACAGAAATCTTAATTCAAAATGCCATGGATAAATTAATGGAAGGAAGGACTAGTTTTATAATCGCCCACAGATTATCAACCATAAAAAATGCTGACTTAATTTTAGTTATGAATGAAGGTGATATTATAGAACAAGGAAATCATAAAACACTTCTAAAAAAAGGTGGCTTTTATGCTAACTTATATAATTCACAATTTGAAAAGGGAGAGTAAAATTCTTCCTTTTTTAATACTTTATACTTGTAAATACTCCAAAAATATATTAAAATTTACTTAATGAATAGAAGGGTGATAAATATGGATAATAATACAAAAATTATTTATAAAAAAAGTGCATCACAAACAATTTTTATACTATTATTAATATCTATGTTTTGTTTTTATACATATTATGTATATACAACTCATCAACAAGAAATAGCTAAATTAAAATATGATTGCACGCCAATAAGTGAAAATGATAAAGAAGAAAAAAAATTGGATATAAATTCTTCTATTGTTAAATCATTATATAATATGGTTTTAACAAACATCAGAGAAGATTTAGCACTATCAGGAACCATGGATGATGATTATAAACTATATCTTGCCTTTAAAAAAATTCCAAATAGTAAGTTTTATGACTCAAACTGTAACCTATTTAGTAATACCAGTATGGTCTCATATACATGTGTTGAAAATGAGGAAAAACTCCCAAAGGCTTTTAAAATTGAATCTCTTCATCTAGCCTATAGCGAATTATTTGGTGATGACAGTAGTCTAGTTGATAGAAACATACAAATAGGAAATAGTTGCATTGGGGGATATCAATACATTGAAAAAAGGGGAGAGTATGTAGAAGGACAATGCGAAAATACTTACACAACAACATTTAGAGTAGATAAAAATTTAACAAAAGCCTATGCAAAAGATGGCAGAATATACTTAGTAGAAGATGTTAGATACTATG
>OIYS01000477.1_pt1 | contig 28142 bp, 27 predicted proteins | sample 1588271 | NCBI WGS metagenome assembly OIYS01 (sample SAMN03283286) | human gut metagenome | biome: human-associated habitat; material: feces | host: Homo sapiens | place: Peru | collected 2012
CTATATAATAGCCTCCATTTGCTAAGCTTGTTTCTATAAATGTTTTTAAATCTCTAGCAGTTGCATTTTGAGCTGTTGAATCTGTTGCTGAATTTCCATTCCTATATATGCTTAGTTCTTTATACTCTATTACTGCTGAGATATCTCCTGCAGTTTTAATAATTTTTGAATCATTTATTATTCCTTCTAATTGAATTGCTCTGTTTATTTTTATTTCACTTTGCAAACTTAATTTTGCAATAACATAATTTTCTTTATTGTTTTTTCCAACTTCTATTTCATCAGTATAGTTTTCTGCAGATTGGGCTGGTGTATAAATTCCATTTTGTACTGTAAAATTACTATATCTTCCCAAAGTTATTGTATTTGTTGTATTATCTTTATTTTTCATTTCTCCTACTGGTACCCATACAAATTGGTTTCCATCTGTTTCATTTTCTATCACTATTCCGTCTTGTACTGTTGGAATAGTATCTCCACTATAAGTATAAGTTGCCGAACCTGCTTCTGTTCCGTGCGGTAATATTTTAAATCCTTTTGGTATTGTTATTTTATTTCCATATGCATCTTCTGCTTTTGTATTTTTGTCTACTACTGTTCCTACTAATGTTGAAATTTTAGGTATTGTTGATGGATTGTCATCTTCTCCCATGCTTTCATTTGTTTTGCTTTCTAACCATTCATTTAAACTGCTTATTGCTTCTAAATCATTTTGTTCCGCTTGGTTCATTTTGTTTTGAGCATCTTTTGCTTTATTTATTATTCCACTATCTCCAAATAGAGCATTTATACTTACTCCTGCTAATATTAATAATACTACAATAGTTACTACTAAAGCAATTAATGTAATACCTCTTTCTTTTAAATAGTCTCTTTTGTTTTTTGCTTTCATTTTTTGTACCTTTTATATGATATATTATCATACCCTTTCTTTTATTTTTTGAACTTTGTAATTTATACATCTAGTTCTTTACTTTGCATTTTTATGCATATATTTCTTAATATTAAAATCTGTCTTACATCACTCTCCCTTAATTCTCTAAAAAAGTTTGCACTAATTAAATATTTTTTCACAACAAAAAGACAGGCTATTTAGGTATTTTTTCATACCTATAACCTGTCTTTAATATGCTTAATAAAGCTAATTTCTTAGCTTGGTTGTTATTTATTAATGTTGTGGCTCTCTCTCTCTCTATCTCTCTACTCCTGCAAAGGTTTTAGCTTTTTTCATTTTTTGTGTCTCTTTCTTACTTTTCTTTGGATTTTGTTCTGTGATTATGATAATATAACTTTTAAAAATTTTCAATACTTTTTTGCAATTTTCTCTTGAATTTATTTGCATTTTGATATAGTATAATATAGATATAAATGTTCGAAATATAAACGGAGGATAAGATGACAAGAAAAGCTAAAGAAGAAATAATTGAAGAGAAAAAAATAGGTACTAAGAATCCTGCTAAAGCTACCACCTCAAAGGCTGTAGACAAAAAAAGTACTACTAAAAAAGCCAGTGCTAAGAAATCTACTGCTAAAAAAACTACAAGTTCAAAATCTGCTACAGCTAAAAAAGCTTCTACTAAAAAAAATACTACAGGTTCAAAAACAACTGCTAAGAAATCTACCACAAGAAAAACAACTACTAAAAAATCTTCAAGCAAAAAGTTACCTATTTTAGAATATTATGATTTGCCTAATTTATACAATCAAACTATTGTAAAAATATTAGCACAAACTCCTACTATACTATTTGTATATTGGGACATTTCTGATGAAGATAGACAAATGTATTTAGAAAAATATGGAGAAGATTTTTTTAATAACACTATTCCATATTTAACAGTAACAAATCAAACTAAAAACTATTCTTTTGAAGTAGAAATAAATGATTATGCTAACAGTTGGTATATCAATATTCCAGATAGCGATTGCAAATATGATGTGGTTTTATTTAGAAAGCCTAAAAATGCAGAAATTCATCAAGAAAATGTTTATATAACTTCTTCTAATGATTTACAAACACCTAATGATCATATTTTATTTGATACTTTAGGAAAAACTGTATTTTTTAAAAATGTAAAAACTAATGAAATTACATCAAAAGATACTTCTTCTTTATCATTTATGAATAACATTGGTAGAATATATAACATTTATGATTTATATAAAGAGATTTACAAAAATGAATTATTAGAAGACAAATTAAATGCACATTTAACTTCTTCTAAAATGTCTTCTTAAGATTGGAGAAAATAATGACTAAAGAAAAAGGCTATGTTAGTTTTGTACTACATGCTCATTTGCCTTTTATACATCATCTTGAAAGTGAAGATTACCTAGAGGAACAATGGTTATATGAGGCAATTTCAGAGACTTACTTACCTTTATTAACAAACTTTGGAAAATTAGAGAAGGAAAAAGTTGACTTTAGAATAACAATGTCACTTACTCCTCCTCTTTTAAATATGTTTGATAATAAGCTATTGCAAAAAAGATATATTAAATATTTGAATACTCATATTGAACTTGCTAAAAAAGAAATAGAAAGAACTAAGGATAACGCAAAAGAAAATGAACTTGCTCATTATTATTTTAACCGCTATTCTAATGATTTGCATTTATTTAAAGAGATATATAATTGTAACTTAATTGAAGCTTTTAAGCATTTTCAAGACATTGGCGTGTTGGAGATTATAACTTGTGGTGCAACACATGGATACTTCCCTATTTTATATGTAAATGAAAAAACTGTAAGAGCACAAATAGCAGTCGGTGTTCAAACATATAAAAAGTATTTTGGTAAGACACCTAATGGAATATGGCTTCCTGAATGTGGATATATTCCTGAGGCTGATAAATATTTAAAAGAATTTGGAATTAAATATATAATTACCGAAACACATGGTATTTTATATGCTAACCCTACACCTATTTATGGTACTTTTGCTCCAATTGTTTCTCCTGAAGGCGTTATTGCTTTTGGTAGAGATATTGAATCTTCAAGGCAAGTGTGGAGTTCTATCAACGGTTACCCTGGTGACTTTAATTACAGAGAATTTTACAGAGATATTGGATATGACGCTCCTTATGATTACATTAAGCCATATATTGCTTCAAATGGAATTAGAGTTCATACTGGTATAAAATATTATAGAATTACTGGTAAAGACTGTGAGAAAGATTACTACAATGTTCAATGGGCTCAAGATAGTGTTGAAAAACAAGCTGGGCATTTCTTCGATAGTAGAGTAAAACAAATTGACGAATTATCAAAATTAACTTCTAACCCTCCTATTATCACTTGTCCTTATGATGCAGAGTTGTATGGTCACTGGTGGTATGAAGGTCCAGATTGGCTATATGTTCTATTCAAAAAGATTTACTATGATAAATGTAATTTTAAGTTAATTACTCCTAGCGAATATATTGATAAATACCCTTCTATGCAAGTATGTACTCCTTGTCGTTCTAGCTGGGGTGCTAATGGTTATAGTGAAGTTTGGTTAAATCATACAAATGATTATGCTCACAAATATTTGCACGATATTGGAAATAAAATGGTCGAACTTGCTAATAAATTTCCAAATGAAAAAGATAAAACCAAAAAGAAAGCTTTAAACCAATGTGCTAGAGAAGTATTGTTAGCTCAAAGTAGTGATTGGTTATTTATTATTACCAATGGAACTATGGTTGATTATGCTAAAAAACGTATTAAAGACCATATTGGTAGATTTAATAGGTTATATGATGGTCTTATGAATGATAAAATTGATGAGGAATATATAGAGTTCTTAAAAGATGTTTCTAAAAAAGACTGCATATTCCCTGAAATTGATTATATGATTTATAGATAGAAAAACGCCAATGGAATTTACCATTGGCACTTTTTTTATTTGTTTAAATGTTCATTCGTTTCTTTTGTTTCATTATATCTTTCAATAAAATATAAAGGTCTGTGTTTGCTTTCATTAAATGTTCTTCCTAAATATTCTCCTATAATTCCTAAGAATATTAGTTGAATTCCACCTAAGAATAATATAACTACCATTAGTGATGCATAACCAGGTACATCTATTCCTGTTACTATTGTTTTTATAATTATATATAACATATAAATAAATCCAATAACAGAAACTCCACATCCTATAAGGGCTGCCCATCTTAATGGTGATGTTGTAAATGATGTAATTCCATCAATTGATAAGTCAATTAGTTTTCCATAGTTCCATTTAGTTTGTCCAGCTGCTCTAGGGTCTCTATCGTATAGAATTTCTTTTTTGTTATATCCTATTATACTAAATAATCCTTTAGTATATCTTTGATTTTCTCTCATTGATTTTAACGCTTCTACGCAACGTCTATCTAATAGTCTAAAATCTCCTGTATCTTTTTGTATTTCAATTCTTGTAAAGCCTTGTAATACTCTATAATACATTTTAGAAGTGAACTTTTTAAGCCAAGTTTCTCCTTCTCTAGATTTTCTTTTTGCGTATACATCATCATAGCCTTCTTCCCAGTATTTTATCATTTCTGGAATTAGCTCTGGTGGATCTTGTAAGTCTGCATCAATTATAACTACTGCATCACCCTTGCAATAATCTAAACCTGCTATCATTGCTGTTTCTTTACCAAAATTTCTAGATAGGTTTAGATAACAAAATCTTTTATCCTTTTCTCTTAACTCTTGCATAATCTCAAAAGTTTTGTCTTTACTTCCGTCATTTACTAATAATACTTCAAAGTCATAATTAGTATTTTCGTTCATTAGTTTTTCTAGTCTATCATATAATAAATGTAAAACTTCTTGTTCATTATATGCTGGTACTAATATTGTGACTAATTTCTTTTTTTCTTGTTCCATAATAACCTCCGATTATTTTGATACTATAGTTATATCACATTTTTCGAAAATAGTAAATAGGTTATTTGTTATGGCTTATTTTTGCGTTATTTAGTATTTTATATGTTTTACATATATCACAATCTTTGCATATAGTTACTCTTCCTTCAAAGATTAGCTTTAAAGTGTTTATAAATTCATCTTCGTCATCAATCAAATGTATTTCTATCCTTCTTGGTAAAAGGCATAGTAATGTATTTAGTGCAAAATCATTAGATGAAAAAGAAATATCTGATAAATATTTTGCATTATATATATTTTCCGAAACAGATACTATATTTCTTTTTTCATCTAATAAAATTGATTCTCCATTTATATAAATCAAGTGTAGTAAATTATATTCTGGCATCTTTGATTCAACATATACTCTAAGCAAACTAATAAATTCTCTGTATTCTTTTTCTATAATAAACTGATTTACTCCATTGTCTACTATTTCATCTAAATATTCTAGATATGCTTTTAATCTAAAATATACAAAACCATCTAAAATCATAGCTTTATTTTCTTTGACATATTCTTTTATATTTTTATTATCAAGTAATTTTGTATTATACATTTCTGATTCTATCAGTTGCATACAATTCTCTAATATTTTGTTCTTTTCATATTCATCAAAATAGAAATAGTTGTAGTTTATAAGTTGTTTCAACATTTTTTCTTCATAAAACTCAATTACAACTTCTCCTATTAGTTCTGTTAAAAAATCATAAAATTTATTGTTGTTATTTCCTATATAATGAATAGTTATATTTTTATATATCTTAAATTGATTTTGAGAATATATTAAATTTTCAAAGTCAATTTCTTGAATTCTATTTAGTAGATAATTTAATATTTGGGTATTATTAGTTTTAAAGCAAAATGATTTCATTTGATTTTTAGCTCCTCTCTACAATATTATCCACTAAAAACTTGTTAGATATACATATTTTATTCTAAATGACTTCAATTGGTAACATGTTCCAAATTTATTTATTACGAAATCTGCAATATATTCCTTCTTTTAAGTTATATACATTTAAATATCCTAATTGCCACAAAATTTGTTGAGCTTGTTTGCTACGAATACCACATGAGCAATATACAATTATTGTTGTTCTTTTATTTGGTATTCGAATTTGAATTTCATTTTGTAAATTGTATAAATCAATGTTTATAGCATTTGGTAAATGTTCTTCATCGTACTCTTGATGGCTTCTAACATCTAGTAATACTCCATTAGTTTGTCTTAAAATTTCTTGTGCTTGTTTATAATTTACTTCCATATCATATATGCTTCGATAAAGAATTTCTTTTATTCTTCCCAATATTTTCACTTTCCTTTCAAATAAAAAAACAATATTCATACTATATTTTATGAATATTGTTTTATTTTGGTTTATTTTTTGTCTGCTAATTTAGCAATTTCTAATTGTTTTTCTTTTAAAATTGTTACAGTTACGATAGATACTGCATAAACTAGCAATCCTATTGGTGCAACAAATTTATTTACTGGAATTCTACAAATTACTAAAACACTTGCATATACTAATTCTGGAACTATTATAGCTAATAAGTATTTTCCTACTGTTTTAAAGCTTCCTAACTCCATGTAACGAATAAATGCATATATTAAAATAATAATAGCGCTTATTGTAACTGGCATAATATATGGTTTTAAAATACTCGTAAGTTTTACTCTTGGTTCATATTTTATAATTATGTCATCTGTAGTATTTTGTAGTTCGTATTTTTCATTCATTTTTGTGTTTAATTGTTCTACTAAGTCTTTTAACTCTGCATTTATATTGTTTACATCTTTTTGTTTTATTGTAATTACTGCCATGTCTTTATAAACTTCTACTTTTTGTACTATTATCTCATCTGTCCCAAATACTTCTTTTGCAATTTGTTTTACATCATTGTTTTCAAATTCTTTTTGTATATATACATATAATCTAACATTTTCTGTATATATAGTGTCTACTTTAAAACCTTTTACACATGTCATAATTGCTCCAGCTACTATAATTAAAGCTAGCAATATATAAATAATTTTTTTGCTCATTTTTTATCACATTCCTTTACTATAATTTTAATAATGTTAAATAACAACTATTTTGTAAATAATAATGGTTTTGTAAGAATAACGTTATATAGCATTATTAAAACAATTCCCCAAAACATTGTCATTCCAAAGCTATAAATTGGAATCCAACTTATAAAGCTAAAGATTATTGTTGTAACTGCTATTGGAATTAATATAAATAAGAATTTAACAAATCCTTGTTTGTAAGTAAATTCTTGCTCTTCTTTTTTCATTCCATTTAATAGGTATACTATAAACGCATAATTTAGAGCTATAGATATTAAAATTCCAACCATTCCCTCGATTGATACAACTACATTTGTTAATCTAATTATAATTAATAATGAAGCTATATATCCTATAAAGGTAAGTGCTCCTAATATTCCCTTTGCTTTATATTTAAAGATTATAAATAATACTGCGATTACTATTAAACTTAATACAATTATTGCTGGTATAAAGAAATTTTCAGTATTAACATCTGGTAATATATAGCGGTTATCGTCAACAGTATATGCTAATGGTAAGTTTCCTGTATTCAATAATGTTGCTAAGTTATTAGCCTCTTGTACATAATTTCTTAAATCCTCACCTTTAGAACTTGCTGTTCCAAATGACAATTGTATCATACCATTAGAGATTTCTTCTGAAAAATATGTGCTAAGTACTGTTGTGTCGTCTATTTTAATACTAATTTTTTTAGTTGTTTCATTTCCATCTGCATCAGTAGTTTTAATATATGTATTTGAAATATCTTTTAATTTTTGTGTTCCTTCTTTGTTAAATTGAATTGTTAAGTATACTGATATTCCACTATCTGTGCTGTTATATGCTACTTGTGCTTTTTTTATGTCGCTATTATTCATTAGAACGTTATCTTGTTCATCAACAATATTAAAAGTTCCTTTAATAGCCATATATTGTAATGCCATATCAGTATTGCTGTTTTCAGGTATTTTTACTATTATATCTCCATTTTGTTCATTTTGTTTTATTTCATAATAGTCAATAGCTCTTTTTACATTCAAATTTACATCTACTGCTTTTAAACTATTTAATCTTTCTTCTATTATTTCTTTTGCTTTTTTATAGTTTTCTTCTGATAATGCTTCTGTTGGATTTACAGGTACTTCTTGTTTAGTAGTTCCTTCTCCTTCTTTCTCTACCACATTACCATCCTTATCATAAATAACAGTATTGGTAGCTGTACTCACTACTAGTCCAATATTTCTTGTTCCTGATAAGTTAGCTCCTAATTTAAATTCTGGTAAAATATTTTCTACAAATTTAGTCTTTTGTATAAAAATTCCTCCAAATGAGATTAGTGCTAATAAAATTATTATTAAAATTATTAGTGTTCTTTTTAGTCCTTTCATTTTTTTCATTTCCTTTCTTTATTTATTTGTTGTTTTTAATATGCTTTGATGAATCAAGATGTTAATTATTTTTTTGTAATTTTAAAAATAATTAGTATATTGCGAGGAAAGGTGCATTAAAAAGTCAAGGGCGCATACGTTTGTATGTAACCGCGTTTTTAATGTACTTTTACGAAACAAGATGCTGATTATTTTTAAAATTTAGAGTAATTTTGTGTCATTAATAACCAACTCAAACCAAATTCCTAAATACTTAGCTGCATATTTGCTCATCATAGTTCTATCCATAAATATTTCAAAATAGTCTAGCACTGGAGATATTTTAGTATCAATTGTTAAGTCTAAAGTAACTTTTCTATTTTCTTTATCTATTATAAATTTTGAATCAGTAACTGCATAATTAACTTTATCATGTTTATCAAATGTAGAAATATTTTTATTTACTACTCTACTACGATGTGCATCAGACTTGTCCGCTAATATTAAAGCAGCTGATATATCACTTACCGCAGTTCCAGTTTGTTCATCATGATTTCCTATTGCCATCATTATTTCGGTTCTTTGCTCGACGCTCATTCCCATATCTTTTAATATTTGATATGCAAGTATTGCTCCTGTATGAGCATGATCTACTCTGTTAATACAGTTTCCTATATCATGCATATAACCAGCTATTTTAGCAAGTTCTATTCTTTCTTCTGGATAGTCTAGTGTTTGTAGTAATTCTCCTGCACGCTGTGATACAATACTCATATGTCTTATTGAGTGTTCTGTGTATCCTAAGGCATTTAACTGTTTTTGTGAACTTAATATTAATTGAGTAAGTTCTTCATTTTTCTTTACATCTTCTAAAGTAATCAATTAGTTTCCTCCTACTGCATAATTTACCTTTAAATTTTATATTAAAAAACAAAAAATAGCAACCATTTTTTAGAATTTCTTCTTAAAAAATGTTGCCATTTTTCGACTTTATTTACGTTTTACTTTCTATTTGTATTAACTCCTATTATCCCACCTATCATTCCTGTAACAATTCCAACTACCAGCATTATAAAGGAATTAAATGTTAAAGAAAAACCTGCTAAAAACAAACTTGATATTAAGTATAAGATTATAATATATATAAGTCCAACCATTCCACCATTTAAAATTCCGTTTTTTCTTATTTTTCTTGTACTGATCATACTACCTATTAAAATACTAATTCCTGTAATTACTAGAATAACTGGTAACATTGTATTTTCTGACAAATTAGTATAGCATAATAACACTGCAAAAATTAACAGTAAGATAGCTGACGCTATAACAGCAAACAAACTGCCTTTTATAATTTTAATTGAATTCTTTTTAAATTCACTTTCCTCAGTAATAATACTATCTTTTTCCATATTTAAATTCCTTTCTTTTACTAAATTTTATGTTTGTTTTGCTGTTTTAGAACATAACTTTCAAAAAAATAGAAGCTAGAATTTTAAAATTCTAACTTCTGCTTTTCTTATTGTTGTGTATTATTAGTTGTTGTGTTGCTATTTGTGTTTGTAGTACTACTAACCGCGTTTTCACTTGTTTGTGTGGTGTTTTCTACTGTATTTGTGCTTGTTTGTGTAGTATTTCCTGCTGTTTCATTATTTTGTGTTTGTGTATTTGTATTTGTTGTTTCATTGTTTGTATTTTCTGTGTTTGTATCAGTATCTTCAGTACTTGTCTCTGGATTCTTTTCTGGTCTTACCCATTTCTTTATGTAATCAATTATATTCATTAATTGATTATTATATAGCATATAATAAATTTCTTCTCCTTCAGAAGTTATTGAATATATTGATTGTAAAGCTATTGGTAATAGGGATTTACCATCACTATCTATTAATCCATATACATTATTTCTACATACAACAATTCCTTCATACTGTGGTATTAGTAAAACGCTATTTGAATTCTTGTCGTTATTATTACCTCCTATACTACATCCTAAATCTTGATATGTAGTTCCATTTTCTACTATATTTTTTCCTGTTTTATCAAATATTTCCCATGTTCCATTCTTTTTAGCTGGAATACATTTGTTATATAACAAGTATTGATTTTTTATCTTATTGTTTATATATTGGTTTGAATTTACTCCTATTTGATCATATTCTAGATAAAGTACAATACTTCCATTTGAGTTAATAACACCTTGCTTTTTATTCTTAGTTGCTAGGTATAAACCACTATCTTTGTCAATTTGCTTAATCGCATCATATTCTGGGGCAATTTTTATTTTTGCATCATATGACATAATTCCTACTTTCTTTTCCATTGTAGTTACTATAAATTCTTTGGCACTTTCAACGAACTTAATATTAGCATACTTCGTTCCTAATACTTCTTGTCCATCTAATGTTTGTACTCCATAACTTCCATTTTCATTTTTTACGATAAGCATATTATATAATAATGCTTTTTGATTGCTAAAGCTTGCATCTTTGTCTGCAATACCTGCATTTTGGAATTTGGTAGTATACCAACTAACCAAATATGGCAATGTATAAATATTAATTTGATTTTGCTCTTGATTATAGGCCATAGAAATATTAAAAGCAATTTGTGCTCCCTCAATAGTAGTATATAGTTGATTATCAAACATTTTTATTGGTTCATTTATTTCATAATATTCATAATCATTATTTCCATCTAGTATTATTTTATAAATTTTATTAGATCCTAAACTAAATGATGCTATTTCATTTTTTGATTCCACATAGCATTTAGTTATATCTTCTGCATATTCTTTATATTCTCCATTTCCAGAACTATAACCCACATATTCAGCAAAAGCTCTAATTGGAATATATAAATTATTATTTTGATCAAACACAAAAATATTTTTCATTTTAGAATTTGATTTTGCATCTACATAAACCTTTAGTTGTGTAGATTGAATATAATATATTAAAGCTATTAATCCAATTATCAACAATAATAAAAGTACCAAAATAATTCCTATAACCTTCATCATTTTTTTTGTTTTTACTTGTTCTTCTGTCGGCCTATTATAACCTGCACTACCAATAAAATCATTCATAAATAAAAATCCTCCATCTCTTTTGTATTATTTTTCATAGCCGTATTTTTTATAAAATTCTTCTTTAAATTTCAACAAGTTATCATTCTCTATCTCTATTCTAACTCTTTCCATGAGTTTAGTCAAGAACCTTAAGTTATGAATTGATAGTAATCTTACTCCTAATATTTCATTTGCTTTTACTAAATGCCTAATGTAGGCTCTAGTGTAGTTTTTACAAGTATAGCAGTCACATTTTGGGTCTAATGGTGTAAAATCTCTTTCATATGTAGCATTTCTTACTACTACTTTTCCATTCCATGTCATTGCAGTTCCATTTCTTGCAATTCTTGTAGGAAGTACGCAATCGCACATATCTATTCCTGCTAGTGCTGCTTCTATTAAATAATCTGGTGAACCAACTCCCATTAAATATCTTGGCTTATTTTCTGGCATTAGTGGAGCTGTATAATACAACATCTTCAAGTATTCTTCTTTTGGTTCACCTACACTAATTCCTCCTATTGCATAGCCAGGAAAATCTAGTTCAATTAAATCTTTCGCAGACTGCTCTCTCAAATCCTCATAAAATCCACCTTGAATTATTCCAAATAAAGCTTGTTCTTCAACATTTTTATGTGCTTCTTTGCAACGTTTTGCCCATCTTGTAGTTCTTTCCATAGATTGTTTTGTGTACTCATATGTAGATGGATATGGACAACATTCGTCAAATGACATTATAATGTCTGCTCCTAACGCTTCTTCTATTTCCATTACTTTTTCAGGTGTAAACATATGCTTACTTCCATCTAAATGAGACCTAAATTCAACTCCTTCTTCTGTTATCGTTCTTAGGTCGCTTAAACTAAATACTTGAAATCCACCACAATCTGTTAGAATAGGTTTGTCCCATCTCATAAAATTATGAAGTCCACCTGCTTCTTTTACTAGTTCGTGTCCGTGGTCTTAAGTATAAGTGGTAAGTATTTGATAATATTATTTGAGCACCAACTTCTTCTTTTAGTTCTTCTGGTGTTAATGATTTTACTGTTGCTTGTGTTCCTACTGGCATAAACACTGGTGTTTGTATGTCGCCATGAGGAGTGTGTACTACTCCTCTTCTTGCGCCTGAATTTTTATCTATATGTAGTAATTCGTATGTTACTGCTGGTTTCATTTCACTTCTCCTATATTAATTTTTTTAAAAATATATAATATTAAAAGAAAGCGCAGTCCGCGTAAGGTGGAGCGAAGCGTAACGGTTGGAGAGTTCCAACCGATAGTGTCCAAAAACAAATTTATTTGTTTTTGTGACATCCAAGGGAAGGAAGCTCGACACCAAGGACAAGCGATTTTAATATTGTTACATTTATGCTAAAGAGGCTTCTTTTAATATTGTTAAATTAGATCTTTACTTATCTATTCTAATATGTTTTTCGTCCACTGTATCTATATTGTCCTCTTCTTGTTTTACTCTAAAAATATCCTTGTATCCAATTGCTATAATTGCAATTACCAAAAGTGCAAATGATAATGCTTTCCAGATTCCACTTTCTAATAGTATAATTGCAAACATACCTAGTGTTGCTGTAAGTCCATATAAAATTAGAACAGCTTGTTTTTGAGTATATCCCCTTTTCATTAGTCTGTGATGTAAATGTCCTTTATCTGCTTTGAATACAGCTTTTATTGATTTGCCTTTTATAATTCTTCTTATTATTGCAAAAATTGTATCAAATATTGGAAGTCCTAATACTATAATTGGTGCTATAAGTACTAATGCTGTATAGGTTTTAGCAACTCCCAGTATTGATATTACTGCAAGTGAAAATCCCAAAAAGTTTGAGCCTACATCTCCTATAAATGTTTTAGCAGGACTAAAGTTAAATGGTAAAAATCCCACTATTGAACCTGCTAACGCTGTTATTAATAGTATTGATATTAATGGTGATGATGGTGTTAGTAAAAAGATTATTAGTAAAGAAACACATGAAATTAGTGTTATTCCTGATGATAGTCCATCTAACCCATCTATTAAGTTTATAGCATTTGTTATTCCTACAATCCATCCAACTGTAATAATATATGAAAACCACTCATAGAAAAATATTTTGTTATCTATAAAAGGTAAGTTAATATTTTCTATTCTTATTCCACATACAGCTACAATTATAGCTGCTCCAACTTGTGCAATTAGCTTAACCCAACTTGGTATTCCTTTTGAATCGTCTATAAAGCAGGTTACTCCTAATACTATAATTCCTATTAAAAAGCCTACTAATTTTAGCCAATAATTATTATCTGCATCAAATAAATTTATTGAGCCTTCTAAACTCATTACAATTAACAAATATATTGTAGATACTATAAATCCACAAATAACTGCTATTCCTCCGTAGTCTTGGCATTGGCTTTTTATTTACTCTTCTATCATTTGGTACATCTATTGCTCCAACTTTTTTCGCTAGTCTCATAGTGTATGGTGTTAATACAAATGCAGTAATAAACGCTAGCAAAAATGCAATTGCTATATCTCCCCACATAGCTTGTCCTCCCTTTTGCTTAGTGTATTACCTCTATTGGATATTCCATAAATAATCCACTCTCAATAACACCAGTAATAGATTTTATATCTTCTTCTAGCGCATCATATATCTCTACAAATTTTGTATCTAATATAACATTATTATTTTCTGTAAACACTGGACCGTCCTTTTTCTCTGCTTTTCTTAATACAGCCTCTGTTGCGCCTAAGTCTAGTAGTGCTTCTCTTACACTACTAACCGCTTCTGGATAAACTTCAATTGGAATTGGCATTACTTTATTTAATTGATCAACTAGTTTTGAATCATCAACTAAAATATATGTAATTCCTGCATTTACCATATTTAGTTTTTCTTTAAATAAAGCTGCTCCTCTACCTTTTATAATCCAATTGTTGTTTTTGTCAACTTCATCTGCTCCGTCAAAAGCCCAATCTGGTCTTTTTTCTAATATACTTACTGTTGGAATGTTTAAACTATGGCATAGTGCCTTCATTTCATAAGAAGTAGGGATTGCAGTAATATGCAATTCCTCTTCTTCAATTCTTTTAGCAATTTCCTTAATAGCTAAATATGATGTAGAACCTGAGCCAAAACCTATTACATCTCCATCTTTAACTTTTTGAGCAATTTCTTTTGCTATTTTTTCTTTTTGCTCTTGGTTTGATATATTGGTTGGCTCAATTTCTTTTAAATTACTATTCATCCATTCCATAATTTTTCTCCTTAAACTTATTTTGCCTTTCCAATGTAGTAATTTTTCTTTCCTCTTCTTGCAACAATATATGTATTTTCTATAAACATACTTTGATCAATTGTTTTTTCTAAGTCTGTTACTTTCTCTCCATTTATTGAAATTGCACCTGATGAAATAAATTCTCTTGCTTCTCTCTTGCTTGATGCTATTCCCATATTTACAGCAAAGTCAACAATATTTGTATTTAGTTCAACTTCTTTAACTTCTTGTCCTTTAAATAATTCTTCAATATCTTTTTTAGATAAGTCATTGAATTTATTGTTAAATAAGTGGTCTGCTAAATTAACTGCTTTTTCATATTCTTCTTTTCCATGTAAGAAAGTAATTATCTCTCTTGCTAAAGCTTTGTGTGCTTCTCTTAATTCTGGATGTTCTTTATTTTTTCTGTCTAATTCTTCGATTTCTTCTCTTGATAAGAATGTGTAGATTTTTAGGTAGTCTATAACCATTACATCTTCAACATTTACAAAGAATTGATATAGTTCATAGCTTGAAGTTTTTTCTTTATCTAGCCATAATGCATTTCCTTCGCTCTTTCCAAATTTATTACCTTGTGAATCTGTTACAAGTGGCATTGTAAATCCATATACTTCATCACCTGTAGATTTTCTTATTAAATCTATACCAGCTGTGATATTTCCCCATTGGTCTGAGCCAGCACATTGTAAATCTACATTGTTATGCTCATGTAAGTATTTGAAATCAAGAGCTTGTAGTATCATGTATGAGAATTCTGTGTATGTAATACCTTCATCTAGTCTTCTTCTTACTATATCTTTATCTAACATATAATTAACATTAAAGAATTTACCATAATCTCTTAGGAAGTCTAATGTATTTATATCTTTAATCCAGTCATAGTTATTTACAACATCAAATCCAAATAGGTTTTGTACCTGTTTTGTTAGCCCTTCAATATTTTTATTTACAGCTTCTTTTGAAATCATTGCTCTTTCTTTTGTAGGCCTTGGATCTCCTATTAGTCCTGTTCCTCCACCTACTAGTAAGTATGGATGATGTCCTGCATCTTTTAATCTTTTTGAAATTAAGAAACTTGATAAATGTCCAACATGTAAGCTATCTGCTGTTGGGTCTGTTCCTATGTAGAAAGACATTCCTCCTTTATTTAATTTTTCCTCTAATTCTGGGCTTGAAATATCTTTTATAAGCCCTCTCCATTTTAAATCTTCAAAAACTGTCATTTTATTTTCCTCCTATTTTTTTATAAATTAATTCCTTCTAAAATCATAACCTTTGGTCCTGTCTCAAAAGTTACTTGTTGCTGTTTGGTTCTGGTAGTTGGTTTACTCCGTTTACTGCTTCTTGTAAACCTAATTCTTCTTTTATTTGTGTGGTTGATATTCCTTCTGTTCTTGGTAAATATACAACTTCGCAATAGTCTTTTAAATAGTCAAATTTGTCGCTTCCTGCCCAGTCGCTTCCCATAACTACTATATCAACATCATATTTTTGCACATCAGATATTTTTTGCTCCCAGTTTTCTTCTGGTATAACTAAATCTACATATCTAATTGCTTCTAACATTTTCTTTCTTGTCTCGTAATTGTGATATGCTTTTTTTCCTTTTCCAGCATTAAATTCATCTGTTGAAACAGCTACTATTAGGTAATCACCTAAAGCTTTTGCTCTTTGTAATAGTCTAATGTGTCCATAGTGTAGTAAATCGAATGTTCCATACGTTAAAATTCTTTTCATACTTTTCCTCCCATAATTTTTTCTACTGTTCTTTTTGCTGCTTGTCCATCATCTAAGTAGTTGAATTTTTCATTAAACTTTTTATATTTTTTAGTATACTCAAAGTTTTTAATATTTTTTATAGCTTTTATAAGTTCATCTTCTGTTTTTGTTATCTCACCTGGAAGTTCGTTTATATCAATATAAAAGCCTCTCATCTCATCTTTATATTCTTCAAAATCATACATGTAAAATAGCATTGGTCTTTTTAAGTTTGCATAATCAAAGAACACGCTCGAATAATCTGTTATTAAAATATCACTTACTATATATGTTTCGTTTACATCATCTATGTCTGACACATTATATATAAATCCCTTATACTTTTCAAAATCAAATGAATTTGAAACAAAATAATGTGCTCTAAATAATATTATATACTCATCTTGAAGTTCTTTTTGCAATTTATCAAAGTCAACTTCTGTTTTATATGTATATCCAACTCCTGCCTGATGTTGATTGTCTCTAAATGTTGGTGCATATAATATTATTTTTTTATTTATTTTATCTATTCCTATTTTTTCTTTTATCCTTTTTACATCATCTTCTGTATAATTGTATAAAAAGTCATTTCTAGGATATCCTTGTTCAATCATACAATCTTCTTTATTTACACTTTTTAGATCAAGTGCTGATGATAACTTTTCTGTTGTGAATTTTGAAGGTGATATTACAAAGTTAACTTTTTTAGCTTCTATATGCCATTTTTTCTTAACTTCTTTTAATGTATTTAAGGCATTTTCTGTTTTTTGCAGATCACATCCTAATCTTTTAAGTGGTGTTCCATGCCAACATTGTACATATACTTGTTCTTTTTTTGGATATATATAGTCATATATTCTATGGTTTATAATCCAATATTTAGATTTAGCTAAATACTCTTCATACTTTTTAGTATTTTGCTTTACAAGTATTGTGTGTTCATCTTCTAATTCTTTGTAGTTTTCTGGTTCTCTAAATGCCCAAACAAATTTGTAATCTTTAAATTCCGGATTATTTTTCATATATAAATATATAGCTTTAGGACTGTCTGTATAGTATTTCCCATTAAAACTACTGAAAAATACCATTTTATCATCTATTTTCTTTCCACATCTTCTAATCTTATACCTCATGTTTTTATATGCATACAAGATTCCTCTGAATATCTTTCTAAAAAATAGATTGTTCTTAGCTAAGTTAGTCAGTGCAATTTTGATTTTCTTCATACTACTTCCTCCAAAGTACATTTTATTTTTTCTATAATTCTTTTTGAATTGTTAGTATCTTTAGTTTCTATATACTTATCTTTGAATTTTTGGTATTCTTCATAAGGATACTTATCTTCGTCTATTACTGAGATTATATCATTTATATTGTTAAATGTAACTGATTTCATCTCTTTTTTTAAATTTATATTAAGTCCTCTATTGTTTTCATATTCATCTAGGTCATATAAATAGAAGAATATTGGTTTATCTATAACCGCGGTTTCAAATGCAATTGCTGAATAATCTGTTATAACATAATCTGCTATTTTTAATAAATCAAATGTACTGTATTTTGAATCAACAATATAATCCTTGTCCACATTTGTTTTTTCTAGCGGGTGTAACCTTATAATTAAATTATATTTTGTGTTATCTACTTTTTTAATAATTTCATTTACAGGTGTACTTTTCCCTTTTCTAAAGGTTGGAACATATAATATGTTTTTCTTTTCTTTTAGTTTTGGATATTCTTTTAGTAATTCTCCTACCTTTTCACCTATTTTATTGTCTTTATTTAATAAGTAGTCTATTCTAGGCATTCCTAAAATAAATATCTTTTCTTTTGTTACTCCAAATGCTTCAGCATAAAATTCTCTTGTAGCTTTACTTGCACATGTGACAAATGTATAATTTTTATGCATGTCCATTATGTTTGCAACAACTGAGTTGCTTCCTTCTTTTTTGTCTATAACCTGTTTGCCAAATTTTTTAATTGCTCCTAATGCATGCCATATTTGCACAACTACTAAGTCTTTTTTATGTTTTAATATACTTACTTGGATTACATATCCGTCTACTATACATACTTTGGAAGTTGCTAAATGGTGCATTGTTTTAATCATATAAAAATAGTATCCTATTTTTTTAGAGAATTTTTTTGGTATCTTTTTGCACATTATTTTTATGTCAGTATTTGGACTTTGTTTTTTTATTTCGTCTTGTAGCATTATAAAGTCAATGTTAATTTCATTTGATTGTCTACTAAGCATTACAACTTTATCTTTAGGAGTAGTGAATAATTTTATAAAAAAATATATAATTCTTAGATGCACTTTAAATACAATTAACAATATTGATAATATATATTTTTTTATATTGTTCATTTTACTGCCTCCTATTTTAATAGTTTTATGAATTTTTCTGCTACCTTTTCCCTTGAGTATCTATCATATAGTAATTCATAATTTCTTATCAGTTGTTCTTTAGTAATTTCAGGTATACCTGCTATTTTATTTGCAAGTTCCTCATAGCTACTAAAATATGCTTCTGGTATATCTCTTAATATTTCGTTTGAGCCTACATTTCTTTTGCAAAATACCATTTTCCCATTAAATATCGCTTCTAAATATATCATACCAAATGATTGATTTTCTGATAGGTCCAAAACAAAGTTACTATTTAAAATTTCATCTTGTGGATTTTCTAAACTTCCTTTATATTTTATATATTTAGAAATTTGATTTTCATCTACTAATTTTTCAAATTCTTCTAGATAGTCACCTTTTCCATATACATTTATAACAATATTGTTCTTTTTATTTTCTTTTAGATATTTTCCAAATTCGATTATGTTATTAACATCCTTTTTTCTATCTGTTGAGATTCTCATAAGTAAAATGCCTTTTAGTTTGCCTTTTTTATTATCTAGCTTCATTTTACTTAATTGCTCTTTTGATAGAACAGAATAACTTGCTAGAGTGTTTCCTATTATTGCAGAATTTTCATAATTTTCATAGTTATTTACTTTTATATAATTTTCTCTGCTACTTTCTGTTACAAATATAGCATTTTCTAGGTGTTCATTTTTCAAATGTTCAACAACTTTTGGAAATGAACTTTTTAATACTGTAGCATCAGTATGGAAAAAGTATAGCTTATTTTTTATATTTTTAGATTTCGCATTTTTTAAGAACATATGTAGTGACTCTCTTGTTGATACTACTGTTGTACTTTTAATGTTTTTTAATATTTTTTCTAATGCATATCCTACATATGGAATTAAATTATCTCTATTCTTATCGTCATTTAAATATCTTAATGACCTTTTACTTCTAAGTAGTCTTTTTACTAATTCTTTCTTTCTCTTAGAACCATGAATGTATAAAGCTCTTACATTTAATCCATAAGGCATTTGTAATTTTTCGCTTTTAGTCTTTTTTAAAGAAATCAATTCAACCATATAATTCTTTTCCATTAAAGCTTCTGCTAAAGCCTTAGTTGCTGATACTGTTCCGCCTATACCATAAAAGTTATACCCTATAAATGTAATTTTGTTTTCTTGAATTTCTTTTAGGTATTTATACATATCATCAATATGTTTGCCTTGTTTTACATACTCATAATCTATATCTTCTGGTAAGCCTTGTCTGAAAAATTCATTTATTTTGTATTCTCCTTTAACTATTTCATTTATCAAATCATCTTTGTTTAAAATTGAATAGTTAGAAAGTTCTTTCATTGAACAATAAAAGCTTCTATTTTTTAAGTATGCTTTTAAATCTGGTTGGTATAATATTACAGGTTTGTTTAAAAATGTAAAATCAAATCCAACTGATGAATAGTCAGTAATCAATATATCGCTTTGTATCAATTCATCCATAACATTCACATTTTTTTGATATGCAATTTCAATATTCTCATTGTCTTTTTTCATTATGTTAGCAATAATGCTTGTATCAAAAAATTGATGCACACATATTTTGAATTTGTAATTGTTTTCTTTTAAAAATTTATTTAACTTTGGATCATTAACTATGTACTTAATATTCTTTATCAAATTGCTAGTGTCTTTATTTGGCCCTAAATACTCTCTCCAAGTTAAAAACCAAAGAATTTGTTTTTGCTTTTTATTTTTCAAAAATTCTTCATTTTTTCTTACTAGCTCTTTATATCTTGCATGATATTTAGCATAGTATAATTGATAACTTTTAAAATCATTTTCTTTTTGATATTGCTCTATTATTTTTTTATTATACATAAAAAATCTAAACATATTATTGTTGTAGTATTTTCCATTATATCCTATGCGTTTCATTCCAATAGTTCCGTGTTGTAAATATATAACAGGTTTTATTGGATGTGGCTTTATATTTTTCCACAAAATTTTGTCAGGAGATACATCTTTATAGCTTAATGTTACTAAAAACATATCTGCATTTCTATATAATAGATAATGTTTTATACTATTTTTCCATACAATATTTTTTCTTTTAGATTTTTCAATATTTTTTATTGCTTTTTTATTGTACTTATTTTTTTGTAATATAAAGTATTTTTGTATGCCATCCTCATTATTTACAACTTGGTCCCAAAAGTAAAAAGAGTTGTTGTTACAAGTTAAAGAATTGTTCTCTCCAAACAGCCATATATAATCTTTTCTTTCCATTTTAAATTTTTATTGGTACTCTTACCAATGTCCCCCTTATTTTATTGAACTATTATATTTTTCTATTGCCTCTGTTATATCACCATCAAATTTGATAACACCATTTTCCATTACCATGCCTCTTTTGCAAAATTCTTTTGCAACATTTGTGGCATGTGTTACAAATAATAGCGTAACATTTTCATTGTTTATAATTTCATTTACTTTTTTTATACACTTATTTTTGAAAGACTCATCTCCAACACTTAGTGCTTCATCTACAATTAAAATTTCAGGTCTTATATTAACATTTATTGAAAATCCTAATCTTGCCTTCATACCACTTGAATATGTTCTTACTGGTTGATCTATATAATCATCTAATTGTGCAAATTCAATAATAGTTGGCTCCAGTTCTTTTATTTCCTCAGTGTCTAAACCTAATAATTGACCTTTTAAATATATATTTTCTCTTCCTGTAAATTCTGGGTCAAAACCTGATGTTAATTCAAGAAGTGCGCTTACTCTTCCATTTACCTTTATCTCTCCTGTAGTTGGAAACGCTACCTCTGTAATCATTTTTAATATAGTTGATTTTCCAGCACCATTTCTTCCAAAAAGTGCAACTGAATCTCCTCTTTCTATTTTAAATGATACATTATTTACTGCCTTTTTTTCTTTATATGGTGTTTTTTTCCAGATAAGTGCTTTTAGTCTTTGTTTGTCACTTTTATACAATTTATATATTTTAGTAACGTTTTTGAATTCAATTACTGTATCGCTCATCATTTCCTCCTAGTTTATAATACATCTGGTATGTCTTTTCTTAATCTTTTATATGTTGCAATTGCTAAAATTAACAAAATAGCAGTAATAATTAAAAAGTACATAAGTCTTTTTGGTTGTTCCCAAAACCACACTTTGTTTATAAAGCAATTTCTAAATCCATTTACTAAAAATGTAACCGGATTTAAATTTAATAATTTTTTTGCTATTCCATTTCCTAATGTATCTGGGTTCCACATAATACCTGATAGCCAGAACAAAGCTGTTATAAAAGATTTTACCAAGTTACTATAATCTTTGCTTATTACACCTAATAGTGATGAAAATAGTCCCCAAAAGTTTAGGAATATAAATGCTAATAACATATAAAAAGGTAGTTGTAACATATATATATCTGGTGTGTATCCAAATAATCTAAATATAATAATTGTAAGGTAAATTAGTAATATATGAATAGTAAATTTTGATATATTTATAAAAGTTGGTATTGTAGCTACAGGGAATTTCATTTTTGTTACCAAATAGCTATATTTCCTAATGCAATCTGTTCCTCCTGTAATCATTTCACTAATATAAAACCATGGTATAACACCTGCTATTATCCATAAGAAATATGGGAATCCATTAACATCTTTTCCTGCTCTCATTCCTATTGAAAATGCAAACCAGTAAACAAATATTGTTACTGCCGGTTTAATAATAGCCCACATCCAGCCTAATGCAGCACCTCTATATGTTTTAACCAAATCTGCTTTTGCAAGTTTAAAAATTTGATTTTTATAGCTTATATGCTCTTTTATTATTTGTGTCAACGTATTCATTCTTTACATCCTTTTTATATATTTTTCTCTTTTTGAATTTTTAATTTTAACTTTTCTACATCTTTTTTATTTTTGTAATCAATATTAGTTCTTTTTAATTTATGAATGTCTTTTCCATACATTAGCCCTATTCCATGTTGATAATTTGTTTGTGTTGCTCCATAATAAACAAAATAAACTCCATCTTCATATATGAATGAACTTCTATAAATACCCATATTGTCCCAATATTTAGTATTTTTAGTAGGTTTCATTATAATCTCAGCCTTTTCCCAGTCTGTTCCATTGGTTGAAGATGTATAGTATAAATCCATATTATTACGAGAATTCCAGTCTTTAAATGCTACTACTAGCATTTCATATTTCTTTTCTGTATTGATAACGTCTATATGCCATGTTTTTACTTTTTCTCCATATTTGAGTTCTAGCTGTTGAGGGTTGTCCCACTTAGTTCCATCTAGTGATGTAGTATATTTTAGCTCACATTTTGTATCAACATACCACATTTTATATACTCCATTTTCAAATACTATAGCAGGGCTTACATAATCAGCCTTTTTTCTTGAATTTGACATTATAGCAATTTCTTTAGGTGACCAGTTAATTCCATTTAAAGAATATGATCTATATATTATTACTTTATTTTTTACATCATCGACATATCTCCAATAACATTCCATTCTGTTTAAAATATCATTATAAACTATGTGAGAATCTGAATTATACCTTTTTCCCTTTTGCTTAGTTTCTGGTTCATCTATTGGATTTTTTAATCCTTTAGGTGTCTCCCATGTAATCAAGTCATTACTAACTGCTATACAAGGATTTTCCTTCAAGTCGTCTCCTTTTGGATATGGAGTATATGACATCCAATATTTATATCCATTCCATTTTTCTTTAAAATTTATTACTTTTGGATGATATGCTTCATTATCACCATAAGGACTAACAATCTCTAACTTGTTTTTAGAATTGTAGTTTTGTGGTGGTATAAAACATGCTGCAAATATAAGTATTGCCACAATGGCTATTAAATATTTTTTTAATTTTGTTTTTTGTTTCATCGCTATTTCCCCTATTTTTTCATCTTTCCATACTATATCACAAAATGATTTTTTTCTCAATAAAAAAGCGCATTTTATTGCATATTTTTATAAAAATTTGCCATAATAATAAATGAAAATTTAATTTTATGGAGTAGTTATGAAAAAATATATTTTACCTATAATAATTTTAATTGCTTTTATAGTGTTAATAGCATATTTTTATTTTAATAAATCTAATTTTAATGATGAAATTGACTACAATGCAAATAGATTAAGTACTGAAGTGGAAAATAGCACTGGTTTAAATAATGATATTTCAAAAGAACCTGTTGTTGTTGAAGAAGAAATTTCTAGTTTTTCAACTAAGATAATAGATGATGACGATAATCGTGATACAAATATACGTATTACTTGTAATGAGATAAATGGTACAATAATAAAAGATGGTGAAGAATTTTCATTTAATAAAGTTGCTGGAAATCCTACTCCTGATAGAGGATATAAAAAGGCTGGAGTATTTATAGATGGTGAGTTAAAAAAGGGATATGGTGGTGGAAATTGCCAAGTGAGTACAACTATATATAATGCTGTAGATAAGATAGATGGTATTAAAGTTACTGAAAGGCACGAACACGGAAAAGAAGTTGGCTATATAAAAATGGGTAAAGACTCAACTGTTGCTTATGATGGTTTAGATTTAAAGTTTGAAAATAACACTGGTTATGATATAAAGCTTTATGCAGAATTGAGTGATAAAAAAATAAAGGTTAAAGTTAATAAATTGAAATAAGACGAGGAATATATCCTCGCCTTTGTATTTTATTCTACTGGAACTACGGCACGCACGCCTAACGAAGGGTTGATAGCGCGACCGTACGAGTTCCACAAGTTAAAGCTGCTCACGTAGCCACCTGAGTCCACACGTCGCAAACCAAAGCCCGAATCGTCAGAGTACGCAATCACATACGAAGACGCAAGCCAGTAACTACAATTTGCTGAATCATCTGCATTTCCAAACAATAATTTATATGCTGATGAATCTGTTGCTATTCCTTTACATTCTCCTGTTGTACTACTACTTGTTGTTAATGAGTATGGATAATAGTAATAACCAGTACTCTCTACTGTTATTGAAGTTACATTATCTGTTCCTATTTTTCTTCCATCTGGATGTTCATAACTTATACTTCCTGTGTAATTTTGCCCATTAGTTGCCGAACTTCCACTTGCTGTATATGTTACTTTATTTCCATATTCATAAAATTGTCCTGCGCCATAAACTGTTCCATCTCCTGTTTTATTTGGGTCATATCCTGTTACTCTATTTATATCTTCTACTTTTATACTTCTTGCATTTGTTCCATATTGAGCACACATTGTATTTAATTGACTTACTCCAGTGTTATATCCATCTTTTCCTGATAATTGTAAAGTTCCTACATCTACTGTTGACATTATTAGAAGTTTTCCTCTTTCTGCTCCTAATACTTTCCATCCTCCAGTATATCCTTCAACTCCACAGTCATAAGTATAGTCATCTCCTACATTATATGTTTTAGTTCCACTTTTTAATTTTTTAGTCACTACTGTTTTGTTTTGTACCCAAGGGTTCATTATCTCATCTAGCTCATTAATCATATTATTTACTTGTTCAGAATCTTCTTCTATTGTAGCATTTGCACTTTCTGCAAATTGATTACTTTTATCCAATAACCCTTCATCACTAAATACTTCTGCTATTGTTACACCTGCTAATATTAATAGCACTGCAATTGTAATTACTAAAGCTATAAGTGTGACACCATTATCATTTTTAATCTTATCTCTATTTATCATTTATACTTCTCCTTATCTTTAGGTTTACTCAATTATTTTTCAATCAATAAATAATTATGGTTCTATAGTAACTACTGCACGCACTCCAAAAGATTTCTGATAAATCTCTCCTGTTGAGTTCCACGTGTTATATGCTCTTACATATCCACCCTCTCTTACACAAAAAGTATTAAACGTGCAAACATCTAAATAAGTACCATTACTATGAGATGCTAGCCAATATTTATTTCCTGTTTTAGCTGCTGTTGCTGTTGAAGCTCCAAATAGCATTTTATATGCATCACTGGTCTTTGATATTCCCTTTACTTCTCCTGTGCTTTCTGTATTTGTCAAAGAATCTGGATAATACCAGTAATGTGTATTTTTTATAGTTATAGAATCTAATCCATTTTGCCCTAGTGTTTGTCCATCTGGACATATAAATGTAGATATTGCACCTGCTGCAGTTCCTGTACTTGTATTTGTAGCTCCATTAGCCGATGTAGCTCCACTCAATTTGTACGTTACAGTATTTCCATATTCATAAGTGTTTCCAACTTCATATTTAGCTCCATTTCCTGTATTTGTTGGGTCATATCCTGTTACTCTATTTATATCATCTACTGTTATACTTCTTCCATTTGTACCATATTTTTCACACATTTCATTTAGTTGACTTATTCCTGTGTTATATCCCTCTTTTCCTGATAAAGATAATGTTCCTACATCCACTGTTGACATTATTAAAAGTTTCCCATTTTCTGCTCCTAAAACTTTCCACTCTCCGTTGTATCCATCAACTCCACAGTCATATTCATAATTTTCTCCTACATACAAATTCTTTGTACCATTTTTAGTTGTTTTGCTTACTACTGTTTTATTTTGTACCCATGGGTTCATTACTTCATCTAACTTATTAGTCATATCATTTAATTGTTGTGTGCCTTCCTCTATGGTAGAATTTGCATTTTCCGCGATTTCATTACCTTTACTCCATATTCCATTGCCATCTGTAATCTCAGTTATTGATACTCCTGCTAATATTAACAATACTGCAATTGTAATTACCAGAGCGATAAGTGTAACACCTGTATCACTTTTTCTCCTATTTAGCATTTCTTTTTCTCCTTATCTTTAGATTTTCCCAATTATTTTATAGCATATTTTTAGTAAAAAGTAAATGGAAGAATTTGAATTTCAAAAAATGTAATAGAACTGTAACATTTTTAGTTTATATATCATAAAATTTCCTTTTGTAAAATACAATTTATTAACTAATATTATGGAGGTTAATTATGTTGAAATATAAATTTAGCATACTTAAAATTATTTGTATTTTTATTATTGCAATTTTTCTGTTTCCAACTATATGTATCGCAAGTGACACTATATACACTTGGTCAAACAGTGCAAAACCCTTAACTGAGACTATTCCAACAAATGCTACTACAAGTTTAAGTCTAAATGTTGGCAGTGCAGTTTTAATTGAGCAAAACTCAGGTCAAGTTTTATATAACCAAAATATGCATGAAAAGCTAAGACCTGCAAGTGTAACAAAAGTAATGACAATTTTGCTTATTATGGAAGCAATTGATTCTGGTAAACTTTCATATACTGATAAAATTCCTTGCAGTGAAAAAGCTGCTGGTATGGGTGGTTCTCAAATTTGGTTAGATGTTAGAGAAGAGTTAACTGTTGATGAAATGTTAAAAGCAATTTGTGTTGTTTCTGCCAATGACTGTACTGTTGCTATGGCCGAATATTTAGCTGGTACTGAAGAGGCTTTTGTTGAGCAAATGAATTCAAAAGCTAAAGAACTCGGAATGAATGACACTACTTTTAAAAATTGCCATGGTATTGATGAAGATGGTCACGTAACTTCTGCATATGATATTGCTTTAATGTCTAGAGAATTATTAACTAAACACCCTTCAATTACTAAATACACCACAATTTATATGGACAGTTTAAGAGATGGTAAATCTTCTTTAGTAAATACAAATAAATTGGTTAGAAACTACAAAGGAGCAACTGGTTTGAAAACTGGCTCTACGTCTATCGCTTTATATAACCTATCTGCAAGTGCAACTAGAAATGATTTGTCCTTAATTGCTGTTATTATGAAGGCTCCTACAAGCCCTATTCGTTTTGCAGAAGCCCAAAAGTTATTAGATTATGGTTTTAATAATTTTGAGTATAAAAAGCTTGCAAATAAAAATGATTTGATAAAAGAGGTTTCTGTTGACAAAGGAATTGAAAATAGTGTAAATGCAATACTTGAAAATGATAGCGGAGTTTTGATTCAAAAAGGTCAAAATAAAGATATTGTTCAATCTGTTCAACTTACGGATAGTGTGAATGCACCAGTTTCTGTAGGGCAAGTTTTAGGCAATGTTACTTACAATTTAAATGGTAATGAAATTGGAAAGGTAAATATTATTGCCGAAAAATCTGTAGGAAAGAATACAGCTTTTAATATGATTGAGCATGTGTTTTTCAATTGGCTTTCGCTATTGAGATATTCTAAATAGTTATTAAAATAATTTACCTGTAATATGTAATGTTAAAATCGCTTGTCCTTGGTGTCGAGCTTCCTTCCCTTGGATGTCACAAAAACA
>OIYS01000479.1_pt1 | contig 28024 bp, 42 predicted proteins | sample 1588271 | NCBI WGS metagenome assembly OIYS01 (sample SAMN03283286) | human gut metagenome | biome: human-associated habitat; material: feces | host: Homo sapiens | place: Peru | collected 2012
TTTGTATTTGCGGGCGATTAAAATCGCCCCTACATTCCAAATTTGCATATAAATGGTCAGATAAATTACAATTTATTTAATTCTTTTAGGAACGCATAATGTAACAATTTGCAGTAACCCCAGCATTCCAAGAACAGGATATAGCACATCTAATAATTTTCCAAAGCCAATATTACTAAAGCCAACAGATACAATGCATATAATACACGAATAGATAAAATATTGTTTTTTTGTTTTTGATACATTGTTTAAAAAACTATATCCTTCTGATATTGCAGTGGTAAATATAGCAATTAGCACAATTATTCCATATAAATATTTATAAATTATACCAAACTTACTAGCTATATAAACTATTGGTATATCTAAGTTTGCAATTTCATTAAAATGTAATGACAATGCAATATAAATTATTATTGATAGTGTAATCATTATGAAAAATGTAATAAGTACAATGTATTTCACCTGGTTCTTATTAGTAAGTACTTCTCTTAAATTTATAATTATAGGAATGAGTATAATGGAATTATAGCTTGCATACAAAACACTTTTTATAATCCAGCTGAAGTTCAAAGGTGTATCTATATAATTGGGATTAAATAATAGTATATTTCCTTTTATTCCTAATAAAACAACTAACCCTATTAATATTGGTATTAGGTATGTATTTGCTTTTATAATGCCATTTATACTTTGAAAAAATGTAATGAATGATAAAATTGCAATTATGAATGAGCCCCAAAACGCAGGCAAATTAAATTCTTGCTTAAAGTATGCTCCAAAGCCAGAAATCATTACTATAAATGATGCAAGTAAAAAAATGTTCATAAGATTATTTATACTATAGTTTAGTATTTTTTTATCTCCAACTAAGTAATTTACAAATTCTGTATAATCTCGAATTTTATTTTCAAATACAATTTTAAATGTTATAAAAATAACTAATGCAATAATTCCGGTTTGATAGTAATACTCCCCACAACCCATTTATTCCATATACTGAAAAGAATGTATATATTTCTCTTCCCGACGCAAACCCAGCTCCTATAATTGTTCCTATAATAACAAAACAAACTTTAAAAATATTTTTTATATTAATCACCCATAAATAGTTATTCAATTATACCCGCAAATATACTTCTTTAAAGAGTGCGCGACTAAAATCTCTCTCATACAAATTTGGACGAATAATTTGTATTTTTCTTATTTAACTAAAAAAGAAGTAGCTAAGTTTTAAGCTACTTCTTGTATTTACTATTAATTATTTGTTTGTAAATGGTAATATTGCAATATGTCTTGCTCTTTTTACAGCTTGTGTTATATCTCTTTGATGTTTTGCACATGCACCTGTTGCTCTTCTTGGTAAGATTTTTCCTTTTTCATTTACAAATTTCTTTAATTGATCTGCGTTTTTATAATCTAATTCAAAATCTTTATTAGCACACATTACACATACTTTTTTTCTCATTTTTCTAAATTTTGGATTGAATTCTTCATCTCCATTATTATTTCTTCTTCTATTATTTCTATTATTTTGTTTTTTGTCTGCCATAATTTCTCCCCCTTTCAAAATGTCGTCTATCTAAATTTATCATTTCCCTAGAATGGTAAATCGTCGTCTGCAGATACTGCAAATTCTGAAGTTTCAGATACAGAGTTACCAAATGTATTAGCAAAACTTGCTCCTGCATCTCCATCTCTTTTACTATCCGCAAAATATGCTTCTTCTGCAACAACTTCTGTTACATAGTGTTTTTGTTTATTTTCATCTTCCCAATTTCTAGTTTGAATTCTTCCTATAATTCCAACTTGTTGTCCTTTTTTAAAATATTTACTACAGAATTCTCCAGTTTTGCTCCAAGCAACAACATTTATAAAGTCTGCTTGTCTTTCTTCCCCAGCTTTTGCAAATCTTCTGTTTACAGCTAATGAAAAAGATGCAACTAGAGTATTAGTATTTTGAGTATATCTTACTTCTGGATCTCTGGTCAATCGCCCCATTAATATTACTTTATTCATGCGATTATTCCTCCTCTTTAACTACTATAAATTTTATAACTTCGTCTGCTATTCTATAAACTCTTTCTAATTCTGTAATTAGTTCTGGTTTAGCTTCGAATTTTAATACTACATAGTATCCTTCATTTAACTTTTTGATTTCATAAGCTAATTTTCTTTTTCCTAATTCTTCTACTGAGCTTACTGTTCCGTTACTATTAATTAAATCAGAGATTTTTGCTATTAAAGCTTTTATACCTTCAGCCTCTAAATTTGGATTAATAATAACAACACTTTCGTATTTGTTCATTATTTCCACCTCCTTTTGGATTTACAACCTATAGCATTTTTACTATAAGTAAGGAAAAATAGCAAATGCTATTTTTTCAGCACTTGCTATTTTAACATACTTTTCCAAGATTTGCAAGCAAAATTTAAAATTAAGCAAATCTATTTTGTATTCTATCTTTCTTCTAAATCAAAACTTTCACTTTTTATTTTCTCTAATTCCTTATAATATTCCCTAGCTTTTAATATTGCATATTTAGTAGGTAATGGTGCATGTAATTTTTCTAAATCTATTTCATCTAAATAAAACCATTCAATATTTTCTATACATTCCTGTTGATCTAATTTTTTCTCTCCCTGAACATCATTGTCTGCCATTTCATACAAGTAAAAAGCTGAGCATTCCTGTGTACCTTTGCTAAGTATAATTGGGTTTGATAAGTGAACTATCTTACCATTTTTCACTTGTATGCCTGTTTCTTCTGGCACTTCCCTTTTAAGTGCAGTTTCATAATCTTCGGTTGGTTCTAGCATCCCGCCAACTTCTTCATAAAAATATTCACTTACACCTTCTCTATTAATATGTGGTGAACGCTGTTGTTTTGATAAACCTATTTTTATTCTTTTCCCGTCTTTTTTTGTAACTAAACATTCTACTGAATTTTTTGATGTTCCATATTCTGAAACTTGTCCAAAGTCTTGTATTTCAGGATTTTCCTTTCCTTTTTTTTCAGCAAGTTGCAAGCCAAATCTATATTTATGTTCCATAATAGTTTTTTGTTTTTCCCAATTTTCACCATTTTCATTAATCATTTTTTCATCATATTTAAATTCGGCAGGTGGCCACTTTTTTATTTCTTCTTTATATTTATTATAAAATAACCTTAATGCATATTTAGTTTGTAATGAACTTCTTTCTAGTTCATTTTCGTTTGCCTTTTTATCAGATAAGTAGTCTTCTAAACTGCTTATAGGAAACCAAATTAGTCCATTATCCTCTATTTCCTCTTTTTCTTCTGCATAAACAGAAACCACTTTCATTAGTTGGTCTGTAATAGATTGGTTTACTGCTGTTTCAGATGAGTCTAAATATCTAAACCCTTCCATTTCTAGTCCTAAACTTTCCAATCTTTCTTCTATGCACTCTGTAACATCTCCATTTGAATATACATCTTTCTTTTCTCTAAAGAATGGACATTCTGGCAATTCTAATAAGATTCCGTTTGCAGATGGATTTGACTCATATTGCATTGCAAACATTAACTCCCCAGATTTGCTTCTTTTTAATATAACAGGCACTACAACATCTTGCATTGTTAAATAATTTTGAGTCTGGTATTTTCCATTTTTAGGGTTAAAATATGTCACTTCACTTCTTCCTAATATACCACTTGCACTGTTTTTAAAATCAAATCTGCCGTTTGTCATTGTTTCATTTACTTTTTTAACTTTAAAAGGTTTTTCATCATTCATAGTTAATCTTCCTTTTTCTTATTTTCAATTTGTATAATAAGTAGTTCCATCGTACTTAATTCCATTTTTGTAATATACCTCAAATGTTGTAGTGTCTACGATATAAACATCTTCATCTGTACCGTAGCTTAAAGTTAAATTGTTTAATTTTGCTGTATCAATTACCTTAAATTCGTGGTCGCTTTCTATTATTGAAGACACATCTACTGCCTCTCCTATTACTGGTAATTCTCCATATTCATTATAATATATTAAAATTTTATCTTCTAATAACTGCACATCTGCACACATTAGTTTATATTTTTTGTATTCAGCTCCTGTATCTGTATCTGTTACTATAATTGTGGTTAGAATTAACATTACTACAACTGTTACAATTAAAGCTATCATTGTAATTCCTTTTTGTTTTATTCTAGAATTATTCTGCATTATTTTCTCCTTTGTTAGTTTATTTTTATGTAGTAATATTATTTCATATATTATATTTTGTCAATATTTTTTGCTTAAACTTGTGTATTTACTTCTATTATATTATAAACTCTTTTTATAATTTTATATTTTCTATTTTCTTTAATTACCAAATACCACAAATATGCTAAAGCAAACACTATTGCTATATTTCTTATGTATAAAATGATTATACTTGTTGCCACAGTTAAAGCAATTACTGTTATGTTAGATATTTTATTTACTATATCATAAACTTTAGAACTTTCTTTTTTACTACTTAATATTGCTTTTAATATTCTTCCCCCATCTAATGGATATATTGGTATTAAATTAAATAAAGCTATAACTAAATTGGCATATATGATGTTTGTATGTAGGTGCAATATAGCTGAAATTACCATTAACATTAAGTTTACTGCAGGGCCAGTAATTGCAATTATTATTTTTTTTGCTTCCATTTTCTTTTTATCGTTTGTTTCATCAAAAATTATCTTAAAGCCAAAAGGCATTACCATAAATTTTTTTGGTTTTAGCCCTAGTATTATTCCTGCTATCATATGGCTTAATTCGTGCACTAAAGTTAAAAATATAAATATTATGTATAAATCAATTTGTTTTGTAAATATAAAAAGTATTATAAATAAAAATATTTCTATATTTATAGTTACTTGTATTTTCTCCACCACCTTTGTTTAAAATTCCAATACCAAATCTGGATCTACATATTCATTATTTCTTCTTATTTCAAAATGAAGGTGTGGCCCAGTTACATTTCCTGTACTTCCTGTTTCTCCTAATTGCTGTCCTTGTGTAACTTTGTCCCCTTCAGACACATATATTGTTTTGCAATGTGCATAAAGCGTCATTACATCTCCATTTGTTATTTTTATATGGTTTCCGATAATCTCCTTGTGATGATACAAGTTCTACCGTTCCTTCCATTGCAGCTACATATACCGTGCCTTCTGGAACAGCTATATCTATTCCTGTGTGATTTTTGGGCACTGTTGGTGTAGTAGGGTTTCTAAGCCCAAATCTTGAAGTAATTTCTCCTGTTACTGGTTTTATTAATGAAAAGTTTTCTTTTATGTATTTTGCATCTTTTTCCATTTGGCTTAAATTGCTTGTATCTTCTACGGTTTCTTCTGGTTTTTGTTCTTCACTGGTTTGCGTATTTTCTTCTGGTTCAACATTGTTTTCTTCTACAACATTATTTTCTTCTTCTACAGCATTATTTTGAACTTCTTCTTTTGGCTCCTGAAAAATATTTATACTGTATAAGTAATTTTTCATATCATTCCAGTATTTTTCTAAATTAACATCATATGCCATTGTGCTTTTTACATAATTAATTGAGTCTACTGAAAAATTATCGTTTTTCCCCTGTAGTCCATAAATTACTGCATATATACCCATACAAGCCAGTACTTGGACAATAATTTTCTTTAGCAACTTGTAGTCCTTTTTTGAATTTACATTTATTGCTGTTGTTTGCGATATTCCCCTTCTTTCGTTTCTTCTTCTATAATATATTTCCTCTGCTCTTCTTATTCTTTCTTCTTGGCTCAAAGTTCTTTCCATAATAAAATACCTTTCTTAAGTAATATTGTTTTTTAATATATATTACTCAAAAAAGGTATTTAGAACTTGTTCATTTTAATTATTTATTATCTTACACAAAATAAAGATATTATATTTAGAATTACTATTCCTCCTAAAAATAGTGCTATTTTTTTTATTTTTATATATTTCTTTTTTATTTTTTCTACCTCTAAGTTTCTTGACTTTTTGTTTTCTTCTATTTTAGATAAATAGTTGCTTACTACCATTTCCGCTTCTTTTACAACATAGTCTGGCATTATCTCCTTTTTGCCCTCTTCTTGTTTTTCTATATATTTTTTAAACTTCTGGTTTGGTTTTAAAACAACATATGCTTCTTCTACAATATTAGATGGTAAGTCTTTAAGTACTACCATATTTTTCATTTTGCTTTCGTTCATTGTATCACTCTCCTAAAAAAATTATTTACCTAATTTAGGAAATTTATACCTAAAAAACCGCACATCTTTTTTAATGTGCGGTTTCTTTATTCTATTATATCAACAGCATTATTTAAATCCATTCCTTCTAAATTATAGTATGTTTCTGGTACATTTCCAACTACCACTGTTTCTACTAGTAAAACCTGATTTACTATTTCGGTGTTTATTGTTTTATAAGATGTTACAACATTCACATTACAGGTTACTTCTAGGTAAATTCTATATATTGTTTGGTTTATTCCACAAGCTTTAAATTCTGTTTTTATATCTGTTTTTACCGTTCCTGCAGGCACTATCAGTACTTCTATTGCAGGGCCCATTCCTGCTAAATATTTATTACCCAGTAATGCTCCTATTGGTATTTTTATTTTTTCTCTTTCTTTTTCTTTAAGTTTCTTTGTTATTTGCACCGCTATGTCTGACGCTATATCGTTTATAACTGTTACATCTGTTTTTAATATATTATCTTTTTCTGTTTTATTAATAGATACAATATCTTTGTAGTCGTATTTATGCACTACTTCTGTAGATTCATTATTTACTATATCTGTAGAAATTGTTATGGCCTTTTGCTTACATAATTCCTCAAATATTGGATTTATAGACCTAATACTTGTAACAACAGTTACTATTATAGCGACTATTAGCAAAGCAATTAATAACTTCTTTTTTATTGTTTTGTTATCAGAATAAAATATTTTTATTCTTCTTCTTGAATATATCTTATCCATTTTAAATTGCTATTCTGCTTCTAGTAAATTTAGGTATATATAATTGCTGTCCTGGATAAATTTTATTTTCATCTTCTATTTTATTTACTCTAGCAATATCTTCTACTCTACTTCTAAACTGTTTTGCAATTTTCCATAATGTATCTCCTGGTTTTACAAAGTATATAACCATACTATATGTGTTTTCATTTGCAGGGCTTCCCTCATTTATATCTTGGGCAAAACTTAATTCTTCATTATTTTGCACTACAACATTTGCTTCTAATGTAATTTCTAATATTATTCCATCATCTGTACTTTCTACAGTTTGGTTTACTATGTTCAATGTAGTTTCAAAATTACTGTTTTGCCTAATTCTTTCAGAAGAAATTTCAAAAGTAAAAGGTATATCTAAATTTATTGCGTTTACATTATTATCGCTATTTGCAACTATTTCACCATTTATTTTTCCTTCATACATTATTTTATTATCTCTAACTTCTGCATTTTCAATAACTGGAGTTAAATTGGCTCCTAAAATTCTGCCATATATTAATTCTGGGTTAGTAAGTTTTTGTTTTACTGCAAAAGTATCTTTTAGTGTAAATTGCCCTGTGCTAGCTTTTACTGTGTTCCTTTTTAATTCTAACTCGTTTGTAATGCTATACACATCTTCTATCATATTAATTTCCTTTTTTTCATATGCTCTGCAGAATAAGTCAATATCTGCTTCAACATAAATAGAGTGATCCTCCATATTGTTTGGTTTTATTAATAAATTTCTTAATTCTGTTTTTGCTATGCACTCTGAGGTGTCTGTTACATTTGGCATATCTATAAATCCCATAAGTGGAATTTTTCCGGAAACCTCTTTTATTTGATTATCTTCTGTTAAATACATAACCCTCATATTGGCATTTGCTTTTACCAATACTTTGTTGTAGCTCATTTTTGGTTCAATATCTGTTATACAAAAATCTACTTTCATTATTTCTGCAAGTTCGTCTGTATCGTTTACACTTATGGTGTCTTTTAAAGTAGTCTTTCCTGTATTTTCACCGATTAAAGACATTACTTCTTTCTTGCAGTTTAACATTTGAATATCTTCTTCTTCATTTTTTACATCTACTATTGCTTCTATATCATTATTGGAACTAATAGTAATATTGGCATCTAGAAATGCCTTTACATGTAGTTTTCTTCCATTTAGCACTTTTGTTTCAAAACCTTTTATACATATGTTATCTTCTAAAGTCATTTGTTCTTTGCAATTTTCCATATCTACTATTTCTGCAAAGTCTAAGCTTGTATTAATTGTTCTTATACTTCCATTTTCGTCATCCGCTAAATATATTATATATGTATTAATACATCCTTCTAATTTTATTTTTCCATTCAAAGCTTCTTTTTTATATATACATAATGTTCCTGTTGTACTTATAACTCGTAAAACATCTGGTTTTACATCATTTACAATAACATCTCCATCCACTGTTATAATTTCTTGTTTTTGGCTAACTATTTGATTGACTTTTATCTTGTCCTTGGCTGTTTCTACTGCCATATAAATCCCTCCTTAATTTGTAATATTACATTATATTAAGGAGATTAAAAAAAATTCCTATTTTCATAGGAATTTTTTACTTTTTATTATATTAAGCTCTTACTGGTAACGCTAGTGGTGAATAATTTTTTCCGTCGTATATTGATACTTCTAGTTCTTTTGTAAGAATGTCTGTATATTTGTAACTTGCATTTGTATCTTTTTCTTTGTTTTCTACAACAAAGACATTAGAATATGTGTCTTTTATAATAGCTTCTTCTTCAAAAGCTTTATTTCTTCCTAGTGTTCCTTTTATTATTATCTTTTGTCCTTTTCTGTCTCCTAATTCTGTTTTAATGGTTGAAATGTCATTTTTAAAAATCATGATATCACGCACCTTTAATTTTATCTGTCACTTGTGGCGATTATATCATTCGTTAAAAATAATGTCAAAAATTGTTGAGGGGATACTTTTTCTGTTTTTAGCTCTTTTCTAAGTCTTCGGCTGTTCTTTACATTTGTGTGACATTATTATTTCATAAATATTACACATCGTTGCGGTACTTATTTTTCTTGCCCTTACTGCCTATTCCGCTAACACCTTTTTCTCCTTCTTTTATTAAGCTTGCCATTTCTTTTCCTGATATATATATGTTTCTATCTGTTGTAGCAATTTTGTTTGCAACAACTATTGGATCTACAAAATCTATTAATATTCTTCCTGGTGATGATGCAAAGTCTGCCCCTGCTTCTATAATTGCCTCATAAAAGCTCTGGCAAGCTCCTGCAAAAATTGATAACCCATTTGATGACATTTTCCACCTTCTAGCATTTATAACAGAATTTATAAAATATTTCGAATTTCTGTAATTATAAATATCATAATAATTTTTCCCTGTTTTTACCATAGAATCGTGACCTGTTATTATTAATATATCTGGTCTATATTTGTTTAACAGTGGTATTACCATTTGTGGCTGTTTACTTTCAGGAACGTTTTTTACTATTGCATTTAATCTAAGTTTTTTGTAATATTTTAATGTTTTTTCGCTATACCTTCTGTCTCCATCTAAATGTAATATTTTCCCTGTATATTCTAAAGCTCTATTTTGGTTATTAATTATTTTATTGTAAAAGTCATCTTCTAAACTTCTTATATATTCATAAGCTTTTTTTAGCTCCCATTTTTTTAAGTCTTCTATTGGTGCATCTGCTTCTACTCTTATATTTATACCCTTTAATATTGCAATTTTTTTTGTGCCGTCAAAAGTTATTATTCTATCTACATAAAAAACTATGTCATTGTTATATGAGTATCTTCCTACAATATCTCCTTTTTTTATTTCCATATTATATCACCTCAAAACTAAGGGATTATAATATAATATGTTGTTTTTTGTAGAATTGTGATACTTGATTTTTATTGACTTTTCTAAAATTTATGATATAAATATTTTATAAATTATTTCCATAGATTTTTTACTTTTTCGTGTATTGTTTTTTTCCTTTTTTCTGTTTCTTCCTCATCTATGCTATATACTCCGTTTTCAAATTTAATTACTAAGCCTTGTTTTATATTAGATGGTAATTTTTCCTTTTCAATATTTTCTATTTTTTGTGTTTCCATATTTTCACAAACTACTACATTTTCTTCTATACGATCTATTATATAATACATATTTTTCCTCCTTAATTTCCATCTGTATTTGTTTTAATTTTTTCTACTGTGTTACTATCTCCATCACTTATTAATAAAATAGTTCCTAATTCATCTGTTCTATAAATTTTCGCTTTTATGCTTTCAAGTCGTTCAAGAACTTGCTCACTTGGGTGTTTATATGAATTATCTTTTCCAACAGATATTATTGCAATTTGTGGTTTAACTTGTTTTAAAAACTCTTTTGATGTACTTGTTTTAGAGCCGTGGTGTGCTACTTTTAGCACATTGGTTTGTGGCCAGTTTCTTGCTTTTTCTACTTTTCCAGAAGCATCTCCCATAAATAAAAAACTTTCATTTTTTAACTCTAATCTTATACATATTGATTGATCGTTTGTATCTTCTGGTTCTGAATTATCTACATACATTATTTCACAATTTGTATTTCCTAGCGTAAACTTATCCCCAATATTTGCAGTAGTTATGGATAAATTTTTTGCTATTAAACTATCTAAAACATCTTCAAAAGTTTTTGTTGTAGTAGTTTTTTCTGTTGTGTATGGCAAATATACTGTTCCTATATTAAAATTATTTATTATATCATCCATCCCACCTATGTGGTCTTCGTGCGCGTGTGTTCCAACTAAGTAATCTATTTTCTCAGTTCCAAGTGATTTTATAAATTCTACAATTAAGTTTCCATCTTCATTATTTCCCGCATCTATTAGCATTGTTTGGTTATTATTAATAATTAATGTACTGTCTGCTTGTCCTACATCTAAAAAGTAAATTTTTAAAAATTCATCTGTTACATCCTCTTTACTAAATGTGGGGTCTTTTGCTATTACATTTTGGTTTTCTGTTTCATTTTTTAAACTTAAATTTCCACCAAAATACACAATTATTGCACTTATTATGCTTATTACTAATATAATAATATCTTTAAAATTACTCTTTTTTCTTCTTTTGCTCACTTTTTATTTCTCCTTTTTTTTGTTTTATTATATATTTAATATATATTTTGTTCAATAAAACTTTTTAAAATATTTTGGAGGTTTTTATGAAATTATTAGATTCTAAATTGAATAATTGTTTTACTAAAAATTTAAGCATTAGCACCTTCCTAAAGGAATTAGAAAATTATATAGAAAATAAATGCACTATATATTACAGTATAGATAGGTTCGAAGGTTCTTTTGCTATATGTGAAAATAGGAAGACTTTAGAAATGGTAAATATACCAATTTCTAGCCTTCCTAAGAACATTGATAAAACTTCAATTTTAAAATATAAAAATGGTAATTTTTATATAGATGCTAATCAGACCATAGCTGTTAAAAAGAATATTAAAACGAAAGCATCTACTTTATATATGCAATAACTTCATCCTGTTTTTTCCTTACTATATTTTAATTTTGTGGCCATACCGCCTCTTATGTGCCTTTCCGCCTTGTTTTCATCCAATATTTTTCTAACTTCTAATGCAAGTGCATAATTAATATGTACTAATCTTTCACTTACATCTTTGTGTACTGATGTGTCCAAATTGCAAATTGATGGCAAACTATTGCAATCTTCGACATCTCCGACATATTTCTCCGTATTATCATCTCTAACTATTACATCGTTATCGTAGTCAAAATTATCTAACCCTTTTAATACAATTTCTACATCTCCATTTTTGTTAACATTAATTCTATCAATGACCTTTTTTAAATCCTCGTTTGTAAAATCACCACAATTTAGAATTTTTTCTATTTCTGCCATCTTTTGTTTAATATCTTTGTTAATAACATCTTCACTCGCTATACTAAAATTAGTTAATTTAATTTGTTTTTCTATCTCTTTTGTTCTGTAATTAATACTTTGAGTGTATTCTTTAAATTCTTTTTCATCAATTAATTCATCTGTATACATTTTTACATATTTCTGTTTTGTCTTTTTTAACTTTTCAATTTCTTTTTCTAAATCTTTTGCAGTTTTAAAATCTTTATTTCTCTCTTTTAAAATTTTGTGATATTTAGTAATAGTTCTATTTATAAAATCATTCTTGTTTTTTAGTATACTTGAAAAATACTCTCTTATAGCATTCGTTAACTCGCCCTCATCAACTGCTATCATGTTATCACAATACTCTTTGCCTAATGTTTTCTTACCTGAGCATTTCCATCTTATATATTGATTCTTATATAATCTATTCTCTCTAAAAAAAGAATAACCACAATGTTCGCATTTAATCAAAGTGCTGTATAAATATTTAGCTGAATTTCCTGTCTTAAGCATTGGTTCTAAATATTTGTCTGTATTTTCTGCCATAATTTTCTGTGCTTGGTAATATAACTCATCAGGTATTATTCTTAAATTTTCATTTCTAACCATAATTTGTTCTTCTTCAGGAATTTCTCTTCTTTGACCAGTCAAAAAATCTACAACCTCACTTTGTTTATTTACAACTTGTCCAATATAAATCTTATGCTTTAATGTTCTACTTACTGCAGTACCACAAAAATATGACTGATCTCTTTTAGTTCTTATCCCTCTATCGTTTAATATTCTTGCAATTTTAGTAACACCATATCTTTTATTAACATACATATCAAACATTTCTCTTACAATTTTTGCTTCTTCCTCATTAATTTCTAAATTGTATTTTTCTTTTTCTAATTTGTTATATCCAAATACAAGATTAGGTACTCTTCCTTTTTTAGCAGTTATATTTTTACCAAACTTTACTTTTTTAGAAAGACCTGCACTTTCTTCTTGTGCAATTGCTCCATAAACAGTAAGAATGAATTCTGAATTACCTAATGCTTTATAGCTGTTACTTATAAATTGAACTTCTATATTCATTGATTTAAGCTCACGAACACTAGTTAACAAATCTACTGTATTTCTTGCAAACCTAGTAACATCTTTTACTACTAGCATATCAAACATTCCTTTTCTTGCATCTCGCATCATCCTATTAAATTCGTCTCTTTTTCTTGTTTGCCTTCCTGTTATTCCTTCATCTGCATAAATGTTTACTAATTCGTAACCATTCTGTCTTGCAAATTCTTGAAAGAATTCCTTTTGATTATCCAACGAATCTAATTGTTGTTCCTTTTCTGTACTTACCCTACAATACGCTACTATCTTTAACATTTTCTATCATCTCCTATTCGAATCGATACATCAACTATTACAGTGGTGTCTCGATGTATTGTGTGTGATGTTAACTCTGCTTACAAGCATTGTCAAGAAGGAAACAAATAAAACTTGCATTATTTAGCAAGTTTTATAATTACTATGTACACACTTGGACTTTTCGTCTTCTTTCCTTATTAACTGTTGAACTACTATATCTACTAAAGCGTTCTCTAATTGTGTTTTTGTATTTGGATCTATTATTTTAAAATTTAAATTTGATTTCATTATACTTGTCCTCCTCACATATTCCATGTATATTATGTTTTGAATTAAAATATTACTATTGAATTTACAAAGTTTAAAATGCTGTCCATTTTATCCTTTTTGGTGCATCAGCTCCTGTATTTATACCTTTCTTTAATTCATAACATTTATTTTTATTGTTATACTTATATGCTGATGTATTCCAATCTCTAAAAGCTCGGTTACTAATTGTTTTTTTACCTCCTGACAATTCTAAGCTTGCTTGTTCATGCATTTTTTTCAATATCTGAATATCTGAAGTGTTCGCATTTTTTCTCTTACATTCAACCCTTCTTTGAATATCTTTATTATGTTTAATTTTATTTAATCGTTTTCTATTTTCTTTTTCTTGCATATACCTTTGATCTTTTTTTATAATTCTACAAACAGTAGATTCTGAAGTGTTAAGTTTCTCTGCTATATCTTTTTGTAACATTTTTTCTATAAAATAAAGATATATAACCTCTTCTTCCACTTTATTTTCTCCTACATGAAATTTTTTGTTAAACACTTTTGGGATATGAAGAAACTAATAGAGCTTAAATAAACTCTATTTAATTTCTAAATCTTTAATTGCTTTTCTATATTCTTTTTTAGTCATTTTACTGAGTGGCTTTATCTTTTTATATCTCCTCTTGTTTTTCCTCAAGACAAATATTGCTATAAAGAAGATTATTATTAATCCAATTAATATATAAACCATTTATTTTTTCTCCTTCTCAATAATATTTGCCAATCTTATTACTTCCTTCATTCCGAATTTCTTTTGTAACATTTTGATTTCACTTTTTATTTCTTTAGGTGTAATTTCTGTACCACTGTTTTTTAATGTATGTGTAGCTAATTCAGCATAAGCAATAAGAGTATCTAAATCCATCACAATTTTATCTTCCAAAAAAATCCCTCCTTTTTTATACCTCTCTATTAAGTAAGTTACGGAAAATTTCAAAAATCGGTAATTTTTTTTATTTTTTTGAATTATTTCTTGTAAGTGTCCTATAAAGTGAATTAATAATGTATTGTTTACATTCCTTTTTAAGTTCTTTTGCTTTAGAAGTTTCTAAATCTAAAAATTTTTTTATTTCTTCATCTTCTAAAATTTTAAAAAATTCATCATCTGTTAATGAATATGAATTAAAAATGTTTTCCATATTTATTTTTCTCCTCCTCTATTTTGTTTTTTGCTGACTGATGTCTGTTATATACTGTTTTAGGTGTTACATCTAAAAGATATGCAATTTTATATATTTGAAAATTTTCTATCTCAAATAAAAAGAACACTAACTTCTCATTAAAAGTTAGTGTTCGCAAATATTTTTCTACTCCCAAACTCACAGCAATATCCTCTAATCTTGATGCACAAATCATTTTTTGTTCTAATGAATATTTTGTTCTAATGAATATTTTGTATTATTACTCCAAGAATCTATTATATTAACTTTTTCGTCAAAAAAGTATTCGTCAATTACAATAGGTAATTGATTTTGAATTAATTCGTCATCAATTGAATATGTATTAAACTTTTTTCCAACTCCCTCATATTTTAAAAATCTTAAATATGCCTTTTTAATTGCACTCTTCAAATAGTTTTTTTCTTTGATAGACAATTCTTGCTCAAGATAATCCTTCCTTTCCATATTCAATTCTCCAATCTTATAAATTGGACAATGTCTTAATTAAAGGAAGATAAATATTTATTAATCATTTCTAATTTTTACTTTCACATATAAACTCCTCCTTTAACAATAGTCTTATTATTAGTAATACTAAAAAATATAAACAAGTCATTAGTATATTAAAACTTATCCTATGTTTTTTCTTCCTTACATATAAGACTATTGTCCTAGAGAATGTATATCATGGTTTGGTATTTTTAGGGGAAAAAGGGCATAAAAGTGCTAAAAAGAGTATAAAAGAGCTAAAAAGTGCATAAAAGTGCAGTTTTTGACTTATGTTTTATGTAAATTAATGATATAATCTTGCTAATTTAATACATTTAATCTTTAGCAAAATGATTATTGTAAATTATGGAGGTAAAAAATGGTTACAAAAATTATAATTGCTGAAGATAACACATTCGCTTTTTCGTGTTATCAAAACTTTTTATCTAAAGATAAAACGATAGAAATTATAGGACACGCACAAGATGGTGAATTGGCTGTTAAAATGTATAAGGATAAAAATCCCGATTTGCTAATTTTGGATTTGAATTTACCAAAGAAAAATGGATTAGAAGTACTAGAAGATTTGGCAGTATTTGAAGGAGAAAAACCTAAATGTAATGTTATAGTTGTTTCTGGAGAATCTAATATGCTACATCAATTACTTAAAACAAGAAAAGTAATTATGAAAATTGAAAAGCCAACTACTAATGAAAAATTATTAAATGTTATAAAGGATTTTCAAAAAAAACAAGCTTTAGATAGCTTTTCAGAAAGTAAATGTAATGATTTATTCCTAAAATTAAATCTGAATCCATATTCAAAAAATGGGCGTTTACTGACTGAAGCAATCCAATCCTGTTATTGCAATTATGAATTGCTAGATAACATGAATTTATTATATTCTACATTAGGACATAGAAAATCTTGCTCTCCTCAAAAAATCAAATCAAGCTTAAGAAGTATTATAAATTCTGCCAATAGATTATCAAATTTTGAAACTCTAAATTCTATCTTTCTTATTGAAACAGAAGATATAAAAAAAGGTATATCTCCTAAGCATTTTATAAATGGAATGATAGCATCTTTAAAAAAATAAAAAAATGAAGAATAGTTTTATTTTACTATTCTTCATTTTCAGTTTATAACATTTAATTGTTTTTTATTATTTCTATTACTTTTGGCAACTTTTCCAAACCACTTCTTTTCCCCATATGTCCAATATCTTTCATTGGTATGGAAATGGAATCTATATCTTCACAATATTGTTGTAGCAATTCAAACGGAACTAGATGATCACTATCCCCATAAATTGAGTATCTTTCTGCAATTAATTCTTTAGCATCATTTTTTTCATCGTTTGTTAAAATAGTAATTTTTAATTTTTCATTTAGTATATCTTTTCCTTCATTATAGAAGTCTTTTGAAAATCCTGCCAAACTTATGTATTTACCTATTTTGTATTTATACTTTGATATATACTTTATAAACATAGGATTTCCTATTGAATGAGCTATAACAATTAATTCTTCATTAAAAGCACTTTTATATTCATTTAATACTTCAAAATAACCTTCTATGGTTATTGCATCTCTAATAGGAAATTCAGGTATTATAACATTATAATTTAATTTTTCTAATTCTTCTTTAAAATACTTAAATATTGTGGGTATCCCATTAAATCCATGAATCAATAATACATTCTTCATCTTATTTACTCCATTATTTAGTTTTCATTTTTAACTAATATACTCATTAACTCATCATATTTTTTCATCTCATTTTTCAAATCATTATTTTTACTACTTAAACTCATACAATGTTCAGCAATAAAATTTATACAATGCTTTATCTCATCTTGAGTATATTCTTTATCCAAAACAGGATAATCTATTATAGTTAAAAGATTCTGTTGTTTCTGTGTTAAATCCATTTTAAAGTTCATTTTTATGCACCACTCTTATTTAATCTTTGAATAATATAACATATCTCACATATTTTTTCAAACATATTTAGATAAATAAATAAAAAAACTAGATATTAATTCACTCTTACTAATATCTAGTCCTAAATCTTATTTTAATTCTTGAAATACTTTATATGCATACTTAACAGCACTTACAAATGTATCTTCAAATATTTGGTCTTCTGCTGATATAAAACTTTCAATGACTTTTTCAAACTCTTCTCTCTCTTCGTTTGAAAGCCTTGATACGAACAATCTTTGCATATCTGTTGAATCATTAAATAATCTTTCATACTCTTTAGTGGCTCTTAAAGTCTGTTGAAAATACTCATTATATATTTTCTTTAATTCCTTGTCTTTCATTAGTTAACCTCACCTCACTTTTAATATTGTGTGTGATGTTAACTCTGTGAAAAATAATTGTCAACTCGTTTCTAATAATCTTTTCATATTGCTTTTACTTATGCTTTATTATCTTTTGAAGAAATTCTTTATTTTGTTTAATAATCTTTTAAAGAATGTTTCTTTATATTCTACTAACGATTGTTCCTGTATGTCTACTTTTGGTTCTATATTCTCCTGTTTTTTCTTAAATAAGTCTTCTACTCCATACTTTTCTGATTTAGCTTCTTCAGCTTTTTTCTCATTAAATTCATGAATCTCCTGCATAAGTTGTTTTTGCTCTTCATTAAGTAAATATTCCATATTTAAATAAGATAAAAATGCAATAGTATCACGATTTAAGTTCTGATCTTTTAATGGCTTTGTATCATCATATTCCCATTCATATTCTTTATCTTTATTATTTTTAATTAATTGTCTTATATCTTCAGGAATCTTTGATAAATCTTCTTCTGATAAATACTTTAGTACCTCATCAACTTCAACTAATCTTTTGTTATAATCAATCATTCTTTTTCACCCTTGCCTTTAAATAATTTTTCTCTAATTTTATTAATTAATGTTTTTATACCCCCCACATCAGTTGTAGTTAAACCTGTTTCTTTATCTGCATCTGCAATATCTTTTGAAGTTATATTATTGTATTTTGTAACAAAAATTTAATTGATTTGTAATTAAATTGTAACATAATAGTTGTCTCTCTTAATAATTAATTACAATATTATTTTGTTTTTAATAATTTACGTCAAATTTATATTCTTGAGCTTTTTCTAACTTTGGATTTAACGAAGATTGTCCTTCGCTATAGATAGATAAACTATTTACTTCAGAATATGTCTTTTTATCCGTTTGGTATATTGTAACATGACCTCGATAATGAATATCTTTTAATACTTCTTCTATTTGCTTTACATTATTATCAGATAAATCAGTATATGTTATAATATTTAAATATTTTGAAATGACCTTTTTTAAAAGTGCTTCTTTCAGGCTTAAATCTTTATTTACTTCATCTCCATAAGGATGTCTATAGTTGTTTGAAAATTCAATTATTTTAGCTTTATTATCAATTTTACTTATATTCTCAAGAATTAACTCTTTATACTCATCATCTATTAAGAAATCATAATAATTATCCAAAACTTTTCCTTCTTTACTAATGGTAACATCAAAAGTTGTCGAAATCTTATCGTCTGAAAGTTTTACTGTAGCAATATAACCATGAAAGCCATAAATATTACTATCTGCATAGATGGTATCAATTATAAATTCATTATCATATTTACTTTTAAGAGTTTTTTTAATTAATAGTTTTGCTTCTTCTTCCGTCATTATGTATTCACTTTGTATTTTCTGTGATGTTGAGTTTTGCTGGTTATTTAATAATACTACACCGATTGCTAAAACTATTAAGATAATTACTATTACTAATAATAATTTTCCTTTTTTCATTTTCTTATTCTCCCCATATTATTCAAATTGATTTGCCAGTTGATCTATTGTAATGCCACCTTTACAATACCAATCAATTTTTACATTATCAAAATCCTTATTTCTAAATTTGTTTAATTTGTTATAGTCCTCTTTTTCCATTACCAAATCTATTGCAGAAAGATTCTCATCTATTCTATTTATATCTGTACATTTTATTAATGGTAATATGTTTTTTTCTTTAACTATCCAGTTTATAATTATTTGGTTTTGAGTTTTATTATATTTTTGTGCAAGTTTTACTAAAGTTTCATAATTTCTCATTGCAGTTCTATTTCTTCTTAATGGTTGATAACAAACAAATTGAATATTATTATCTTTACAATACTGCAATACTTTATTGTCCTCATATATCTTACATTCTAAATTATAAACTCCTTCAAAAAAGTTGATTTTTACTACACTATTAACTTCTATCAATTGTTCTAAATTAACATTGCTAATTCCTATATATCTAACCTTACCAATATCTACTAGCCTTTTAATCTCTTTGTATACTTGAACTAATGGTAGTTTTGAAACAAAATATCCATGTATCTGAATACTATCAACATAATCAATATTAAGAATGTTTAAATATTCATTTAATTGCTTTTCTACATCTTCTATCTTTTCTATTGTAGGCTCTAGATTTACATTTATAAACAATTTATTTCTATCTACTTTATCTATAAACGATTTCATTTGCCTTACAACTTCTCCATTATTATATAACATATATAATGATAAATAGTTTTGCCCTTTGTTATATGAATGAAGTAATGCATCTATATCATTATTAAAATTTTCATAATCTATCTTCCATGTACCAATACCAATTGGAAATAAATCTTTAATTTGTATCATATTTCTTCTCCCTGTTTTATTTTTTCTTTATCCCTAGCTTTATCTAATTTTCTCTTTGCATCTTTTATTTCACTTTGTGTTATTACACTTTGCTTATCTAATTTAGCTAAATCCTGTGTTGTTATATTTTTTACTTTCGTTTGTAACATTTCCATGTATTCTTCGTAACTTATTCCTGTTTCATCAAAACTTTTTCTATCTGCCATTATAAATCCATCTAAATAACATTTAAGGGTTTCAGGTGTAGCTTCTATCCATCCGTTTTTTAATATTTGTTCCGCTACTTTTCTTCTTTTTTCATCAGCTACCATATACATTCCTGGATCTCTAAAGCTAGTATCATCTTTTGGCTCATTATTCGTTTTAGAAAAGAATTGCCTATAAGTACAATCTACAATGTATTGTTTTCCTTCAATTTCTACTAAAGAAAAATGATGTCCTAGTCCCTTTGAAACCTTTAAAGTATTTTTTGTCCATAAATCTGTTGCTTTTATTCCTTTTTGAAAACAATCCTCACATATTCTATTGGCAGAATTAACACAATCACCTCGCAAGTTGTCATTATTTATATCATATATCATACCATCTTTATCTAGTAATTGACTTAATCTTCTTCTTTCTCTTTGTACAATAAGCATTAATTTCTCTTCATCTGACATTTCTATATTAAATTCTTCTAAATTCATGCCTTGTTCAATATTGGGCTTACTATCAATAATATAAGTTGTTTCAGAAGTCTCTGGATTGTTCTTTTTCCCTGTATTTACCTTTTCTTTATACTTAACGCTTTTTTCATCTAACATCATTTCATATTCTTCTGCCGATGGTGTTTTTTCAGATTCGCTCAATGCAAACCCATCTAAGTATGCCTTTAGGTTTTCAGGCGTTGCCTCAATCCATCCATCTCTTAATATTTGCTCTGCTACTTTTCTTCTTTCTTCATCAGACATCATAATAAGACCTATTTTACTTCTGTCATCTAAATTATTTCTGAGTGTAAAAAATTGTCTATATGTGCAATCTACTATATACTTTTTACCATTGATGGTAACAATTGAAAAGGCATGATTGCTATTACCATTTTTAACAATTCCTAGACTATTTTTGGTTTCATACCCCTTTGCTTCAATACCTTTTACTTCACAATCTTTAACAACTTTTTCACTAGTAACTAAACACTCACCTGCTAAATCTCGTCTTTTTATAAAATCTTCAGAATATTCAAATTCTTCATCATTTGGATTAGCTAATATTATCCTCATCTTTTGAGCTATATGATTTATCTTCTCATCTGCTGACATTTCATCGTTATAATTAATACCTGTATTTTTATCAATTAATGGGTCAGATTCCATAATATATGTTTCTCTTAATATTGTAGAATGATCTATTATCCAACTCATTACAGTTTTTTTACTAATTCTTTCTTCGTTTTCCTTTAGAAATTCGTTAATTTTTTTAAGACTATCTGTGATAGTATTCTTATCTTTATTATTTTCAACATTGGTTATCAGTTCTATTAATTTTGTCCAAAATGACATATCTTCAGAAGTAAATTCTGAATGAGATGTCTTGTATTTTCTTTCAATATCTTCTATATTCATATTTTTATCCTTATTTCTAAATCAACTTAATCAATTTCAATTTATTATTAAAATTTATATTTTATCGGATTTCTTCATCTCTTTCGTCAGATGATCCTTTATCATTTTGTCCATCTGATTCTTCTATGGATTTTTCTTTACTTTGTATGCCCTGCAACAAAGTCCTACATAATTTCTTTTCCCATCCTGATTTTTCATTATCAACTTCAGAAATTTGACTAATACTCTCTTCACTTAACTCAATCCCAAATTCTTTTAATGTGTCTAATAGAAATTCCCTTCTAAATTCAGAATCATCATCAAGTTGAAGTCCCTGTGTTAATAGTAAAAATAATCCTTGTTCTTTTAAATCTGACATAATCTGTTCAGTTTCTATTTTTTCGACAAGTTTATTGTCTCTTATTGTTCTCATTATGGCAGAAAATTTATATACAAATGTGTCAGCATCTTCTGTAAGTCCCTCTTTAGTTCCTACATGTAAATCTGTCGATATTCCCTTATCTTCCATCATTTTCTTAAATGTTTCTTCATCCTGTTTATCGTGCCATGATACAGAACTTGCTTTTTTTACTGTATATCCTAAATTACTAATAAGCATATTTGCATATCCTAATGCTCTCTCGCCCTCATATTCTACTACTTGTACATTTGGATTTTGTTTTTTAACAATTTCTCCCTCTCCCACAGGGCATAAAATATATGTGCCAGAATTTAACGATACATTTCCTTTTAGAAAAGTATCGACCGAAGAAGCACTTCCAATTTGTTCTTTCTTTACCTGTGAAAAAGGAATAATTACTGCATATTTAGTATCGTTCCATGATCCTCCAGCATGATCAGTAACTTCATGATTTACAGCAAAATGAACTGTATCTCTACCTTGTGGATATGTGATTTCATATTCTTCTCCACCAAGTACAACTTTTTCTTCATTTTGTACTGCAGATTTATATGTTTGTATATTATCATTCTGTGGCATATAATTTGTTTTATGTACAAGTACTAAGTCGGATTCTTCCTTAATCTTTCCGTCACTTGCCTCTATATCATCTTTTTCAATTTTTTCGTCTTCTTCAAGTACTACTGGAATATTATTTTCTATTAATAAATTAAAAGCTTCTTTAGGTTCATAACCTAAATCTTCAAGGCTGTGAGCTTGTATTTTTTTATCATAATTCTCTTTAAGTTTTAGAAGTCTATTACCTAATAAAAATCTTTCATCTGAATCATCAACTTGTGTAATAATTTGTTCCAATTCTGTTTTTTCTTTTCTTTTAGCAGATATTGTTTGAGATGTTAACATTAGAGTCTCTTTATATTTTCTTCTGTGAAAAATTTTTTGAAAAAGACTAACCTTTTGCTTTTTTTCTTCATCACTTATCTGTTGATTTAATGAACTTATTCTTCTTTCTACTTCTGCTATTTCTTGCTTTCTCTTTTTAATTTCATCTAATTCTAAACCTATTTGTTGTAACTCATAATTTTTAATTTGTTTAAACATTTATTTAACCTCTTTTATTAAACTGTCAATTATATTCTTCGCATTAATATACTGAACAGATTCTATTCCATATCTTCTTTTAATATCTTCTAATCTTTTTTCATATCCTACATCATTACCATATTTATCAATTTGCATATCTGCCATGTTGAGTATTTTTAAATATAATGAATTATACTTACTATTGGGATTTCCGTGATAGTATACTTCCTGCCAATACTTGTACCCATTCTTATGTAACAAATTACCTCCAACCACATTATGCTCTAATTGATTTTTGGTAAATTTGTAACCTATATCATGATTATATCCTAATATAAATAGTTCTTGCAATTGCTCTTGTTTTAAATCTAATTCTTTTCCTATCTCTACCATCTTATTGGCAACTGCCAAAGAATGCTTTAGTCTATCTATATCCATACTTTTTCCCTTAAATTATATATTCTTTTCCAATCAATCTTTTTAAATTTTGAATCATTATATCGTGAAGAACTTTTCCTTTATGAGCCATGCAATAATCTTGTAATACATATACTTCATAACCATTTTCAAATAGGTCAAGTGCTGTTTTATAAATACAAGCGTCTGTATCAAAACCACATAAATAGATTTGATCAATATTATTTGTTTTAATATATTCTTTTAGATCTTCATTTAAGGCAGAATAAGTTCTTTTATTGATTACTTTTGTATTAATTGGTATCCTTTGTCCATCATTTGACATACATCCATAGTAATTTAGCTTTTTATACCATATACTTTCTTTATCATTTATAAATTTTGTAAAAACAATATTTTTAAATTGATTTGAATTTACCAGTTCCTCAATTTTATAAAGAGTGCCTTCTGTATGTTTATTAATAAAATCTTTTTGAACATCAATTACTAATAATAGCTTACTCACATTATCTCCTCCACCAATACAAATTAATTTTCCCAATTTTTATTCCACCTTTTTGAATTTTAAATATATTGTAATAACTCCTTAAATGCTGTATATCCTGATTCGCTATTTAAGTGACCTCCATTACTTATTACATATTGTTCATTAGCAATAGTATCTGCAAATTCTTTTTCCGCTTCTAGACTAACATATGGATCATTATCTGAATAATAGCAAATTATGTCATTACAATATTTCTTAATATCTTTTAAATTATTGAAATACATCGTTCCATTTACTGTGTCATATTCTTCATTAATACCAAAATAATTATTAAATCAACAAACTAATACTAGTCGTTTCACTTTAATTTTATTTTCTATTAAGAATTTACATATAAAAACTGGTGCAATTGAATGTGCAAAAATTGTTGTATTTTCTGTAATCAATCCTACATCAAAATATGTTTTTAATAGTCTAGACCAATTCTCATAATTTTGATAACCTACACCTATTGGGAAATCTGGTGTATAAACCTCAAAGCCCTTATTTTCATTTTGTTACTCATATTATCCCTCACTCATTTCTATATCTTTTATATTAGCAACAATAATTTGATTAACTTTAAGTTCTTCTGGTAAATTATTTGTTTCCTCATATTGTTTAATCTCGTTAAATAATGCTCCATCACCATAGATTTCGCATATGCAATTAATTTTATATTGTTTATCATTTTTTTCTTTTATATAAACATTTATAAATCCATTAGGATTTAATTTTATATTTTCAATAGTTTTATTCATTTGAATATTTGAAAGTATTATTCTATTACTTTCGATTCTACTTGGCATTACAACAATAGAGCGAGGAATATCGTTACATGATGTTGAAAATGTAACATATTCATTATTTTTGATTTCTTCAATTTCATTTAAAGATAGTTCTGTTTTCATTAACAATAGCCTCCATCAATATTAACAATTTCACTATTTATATAACTTGCTTCATCACTTGCTAGAAAGCAAATAGTCTTTGCTATCTCACTGGGGTTGGCAAATCTTTCAACATAAATTTTTGATGTTTCATCTTTTATATAATCTTTAGGTAAGTCTTTATTCATATCAGTATCTGCCCAACCAATAGCAATTGCATTAACTCTAATACTAGGTTTTAATTGATATGCTAAATCTCTTGTTAAACTTTGTAATCCCACCTTTGATACATTATAATCAATAGATTCAGGTGCTATCACTTTTGTCCCATTAGTTGATGATATATTTATAATAGCTCCTCCCTTATTCATATTTCTAGAAGCCTCTCTAGATACAATAAAAGCTCCCATAACATTTACTTTGATTGTATTTTCAAATTCGGCAGTTGTTGCTTTATACATATCTCTATCAAAAACAATTCCTGCACAATTTACTAATACATCGATTCTTCCAAAACTGTTCATTATCATATTTATAGCATTTTTAACCTCGTCTTCACTTGAAACATCAGCTTCAACAACAAGTGCTTTTACTCCGTATTCTTCTTCAACAAATGTCTTTAATTGATAGGCATCTTCTTTGTTATTAAACTCGAATTCATTTTCTTTAATAAATCTCAAGTCTGCCTCTTTTTTACTATCTATGTAATTAATTACAACATTATATCCTTTTTTTGCAAATTCAATTATTGTAGCCTTTCCTATACCTCTAGAACTTCCAGTAACTAAAGCAACTTTGTTTTCCATATGTTCTTACTCCTTATATCTACTTTATTTTTTTCATATACAATTTTCTTAAAAATCCATTTGAAAGTTGTGTTTCTTTTACAAATTCTAATCCTATTTTTTCTAATGTTTTACAACTTGCAATATTATCAGGATGAGCCATTGAGATTATATAATCAAATTTTAATTCTTTTGCAAGCTCCATTTCCATTGTTTGTAATTTTGTTGTTATTCCCATACCTCTATATTCTGGTAAAACTAAATTTCCACCTAATTCACACACCTTATACGCTGTATTGCTAAAGTAAATGCAGTCATTAAAAAGCCTCTTATATATTCAGGAAACACTCCATCATCATTGGGGTTTTCACATACAAAAATATATGTGTTTCTACACACATATCAATAAAAATCAGTTATTATAATTTATTTATCCAATCTGATGCACCATATATAATTCTATCTACATTTACTGTTTTCTTTTCTTCATTTATTCTGTAAAATGTAATATAATTTTTAATAATATGTTTTCTCATGTTTAAGTCTTTAATTTTTTCATTATCTATGATTGAATACTTTTGTGGAAAATACTCTAAACTTTCAATCTCTGTTCTCAATATTTTTGCATATTTTTTTGCAATATTAGGCTCTTTTAAATCATCCTTAATATATGAAACTATATTCGTCAAGTCTTTCTCCGCTTTTATAGACAATATTACATTATATTTTTCTGACATTTATGTTTCCACCTTAATCTACTAATATTTTTTCAACTTTTGCAAAGGCATCTTCAATAGAGCATACTCTACCACTCTCTGAATCTTCAATGCCTTCTTCTAATTTTCTTCTTAAATCATCCATATCTTTTGCAACAACATCTTCAGGTGCTTGTGTTATTATAGATGTGAACTTAAGATATTCTATATAATCAATAACTTTACTTGAAAGCTCATCTGGTAATGTTTCTACTATATTGCATAACTCTTGTTTTTTTGCAGTCATTTTTTTAACTCCTTTTCTATTTATATATTATTATTATAGCATATAACATTCAATTTTTATACTATTTTTTAAAATATTCTTACATATTTTTGATTTTATTTATTCAAATTCTTCTTCATCTTCAAAACTATTAATTTGAGCATAGAATTCAACTTTATCTAAAATATCTTGCAATTCATTGTATCTGTCAATCATTTCAATTTGTTTTTCATTGTATGGAAATTCTTCTTTTTCTCCTTCTAATTTACCATTTTCTCTCCAGTTATTTCTTAACTCAATACCTGCAAGTATTGTTCCTGCAACTAATATGCTTGAAAATCTATCTCTAAGATTGTCTTCTTTAAAGTATTCTGATAATTTCTTATCATTTAATGTGTTGTTTTTAAAATCTTGTCTTAATTTTTTCATTTCTTCATATATTAGGTTACAATATTCTTCTAACTCTCTTAATGTATTAATACTATTTTCTTTTAATTTTTTCTTTATTTTTCCTGTATTTAATTCCAAATAAACCTCCTATATTTCATCTTCCCAATCAAAAGATGATGCATTTCTATTTTTTATAGCCAAATCTTTTTTTACTTGTTTTGATAATTGCTTTTTAAATCTCAATTCATAATTTCTATTTAGCTTTTTCTTATTCTCTGCTTGATAATATAATGCAGTAAGAATACAATCTAACAAATCTCTACTCTCATTATTATATCTAACATAAGTATAAGAATTGTCTGAATTAAGCCATTTCCTTTCTATATCTAATATTTGATTTCCTATTAGTTTTATTATTTCTTGCTCCGCTTCTATTCTTGCTTGTTCTTTTGCCTCCTCTAATTTCTGTGGATTTGAATATTGGAATTCCTTTAATTTTTGCTTTGCTTTAATGTATTTTTCAATCTCCACTTGGCACTGAACAGATGACTCTATTATTACACTAGAAATATAATCTACTTTACTTATTATCTCTGGATACTTCATCAAATATTGATATTTGATACTCCCAGTAGTTTCTTTTAAATCACTTTTTAGATCTATAAGTAAATCAACTACTTTTTTTACTTCTGAATCTTTTAATAAAGCTCTTATTCTTTTTGTCTGATTAAAATCTTTTTCATATTGCAATAAATCCTTTCTTAATTGTGGATCTGTTATTGCTTTTTTTAAACCTTGTATAATATAATTTTCTGCTGTTATATTATTTTTTGCTAGATCTTTTTCTTGATAGATAGGCAATAAATCTTCTCTAAATATTGCATTTATGAATTCCTTTCGTAGTTCATTTTTCAATTTATAATGTACAAAATAATTTTTTATATCATTACTTTTACTCCATATCATAAATTGAAAATGTGGATGTCCTC
>OIYS01000480.1_pt1 | contig 28016 bp, 35 predicted proteins | sample 1588271 | NCBI WGS metagenome assembly OIYS01 (sample SAMN03283286) | human gut metagenome | biome: human-associated habitat; material: feces | host: Homo sapiens | place: Peru | collected 2012
CTGAAAAAGATATGTTTAAAATTAACTTATTAAATATGTTAGACAAGTAGATGACAGTAATGTTATCTACTTATAAAGTAGCATATAACATATTAGTATATATAGTAAGGAGTATACAATGAAAAAAATATATAATGATAATGAGTACCTTAATATAGTAGATGATATTTTATATAATAAAGAATTTAGAAAAATAGATGGTAGTGTACATCATGGACTATCTAGATTAGATCATAGTTTAAGAGTATCATATTATTCTTACAGATTATCAAAAATATTATTATTAAATACAAAAGAAGTTGCAAGAGCAGGATTATTACATGATTTCTTTATAACAAAAGACATGACAAGAAAAGAAAGAACAATAAGTGCTTTTGTACATCCTAAAAAGGCTTTAGCAAATGCCAAGGAAAATTTTACTTTATCAGAAAGAGAAAAAAATATTATAGAAGCACATATGTTTCCATTGGTACCCAATAAAGTACCTAAATATATGGAATCTTGGATAGTAAGTTTTGTAGATAAAATAGTAGCAACATATGAATTTTCATATTCATATGGTTCAAAAGCACTATGTAAGTTACCAAATGCCTATGTGATATCATTATTATTATTACTAAGAATATAAAGAACCATTTGGTTCTTTTTTTGTATTATGTATTGTAAACCACAAAACAAAATAATATTTCTAATAATTAAGACATATAATTAACAAAGAAAAGAGGAATATTATGGAAAAAACATATTTAGGAGTAGATATAGGATCAATAAGCACAAAAGGAGTAATAATAGATAAAGATAATAATATATTAGCAAGTGATTATTTAAAAACAGAAGGAAATCCAATAGGTGCAGTAAAACAATTAATACACTCCTTAAAAGGACAATTAGACCATAATAAATACAAAGTAGTATCGGTAGGAACAACAGGATCAGCTAGAAAATTAATCGGAACAATACTAAATGCAAGCATAGTAAAAAATGAAATAACAGCCCATGCAATAGGAACAACCTCAATAATACCAAACGTAAGAACAATATTTGAAATAGGAGGTCAAGACTCCAAAATAATAATATTAGATAATGGAATAGTAACAGACTATGCAATGAATACATTATGTGCAGCCGGAACAGGCTCGTTTCTATCATCGCAATCTAGAAGATTAGGAGTAGAAGTAGAAGACTTTGGCAAAATAGCACTAACCAGTAAAAACCCCACTAATATAGCAGCAAGATGTACAGTATTTGCCGAATCAGACTTAGTACACAAAGCTCAAATAGGTCATAAAAAAGAAGATATAATAGCAGGATTATGTAAAGCAGTAGCCACAAACTACCTAAATAACGTAGGCAAAGGTAAAAGAATATTACCACCAATAGTATTTCAAGGAGGAGTAAGCAAAAATATAGGAGTAATAAAAGCCTTTGAAGATATAACTAAACAAAAAATAATAGTAGACAAAAATTCTCACTTAATGGGTGCTCTAGGAGCAGCAATATTAGCAAAAGAAAGCAAAATAGAAAAGGAATTCACCTTTAATATAGAAGATATCAAATTTGAAACAAAAGGTATTTATTGCAAACATTGCGCTAATAACTGTGAAATAATATGTGTCTCCAAAAATAATAAAATAATAGATTTTTGGGGAAATAGATGTGATAGAGGAAAGTTAAAAATAGAAAGTAAATGATTAAATTTCATTATACCTATATAATAATGGCTATAGGCTTTATCCTAACAGGATATTATCAAAATTTAATAGCGTTTACTTCTCTTATAATATTTCATGAACTAGGTCATTATCTAGTAGCAAGATTACAACATTTTAATGTAAAAAAAATAATTATTTATCCCTACGGAGGGCTAACAAAAATAGAAGATTTAATAAATAAAGATATTAATAAAGAATTATTAATAGCAGTGTCAGGAATAATATTTCAAATAATATTTTATCTTATAATATTAAAACTATATGAATTCGGAGTATTAAGGTATTATACATATAATTTATTTAAGCTTTATAATAATAGATTAATTTTCTTTAATCTTCTACCAATCTATCCTTTAGATGGTGCCAAAATACTAAACTTAATATTAAATAAATATATACCATATTTATCATCTAACAAAGTAACTCTATACATATCAGTAATATCTTTAATATTTATACTTTCATTAAATATATATAAAAATAATTATTCATATATAATGATTATGGCAATATTATTAAATTATATATATATGTTTTATAAAGAATTAGATTATCTATTTAATAAATTTTTACTAGAAAGATACTTGTATAAAATAAGTTACCAAGATAAAAAAATAATATCCTCTCCAAAGAAAATGTATAAAAATAGAAGTCATATTATAAAAAATCACCAAAAATATCAAAAAGAATCAGACTTTTTAAACAATTTGTTTGACTTACATAGAAAAGTATGATAAAATTTATATGTTTTTAAGAACCTCGAGTTGTTAACTCAACCGCACTGAAAAGGTAAAAAAAGATTATATCTACCTTAAAGGCGAGTCTTAAATCCAATATGAAAATAAGGAGGTAAAAATATGAAAGCTATTATTGAAACAGGTGGAAAACAATACAGCGTAGAAGAAGGAAGCATTATTTATGTTGAAAAATTAGACGTAGAAGAAGGAAAAAAAGTTGTGTTTGACAAAGTACTAATGTCTAATGGTGTTGTAGGAAATCCATACGTTGAAGGTTCAAAAGTAGAAGGTGTAGTTTTAAAAAATGGTAAAGGCAAAAAATTAACAATATTTACATATAAACCAAATAAAACTAGTACTAGAAAAAAACAAGGTCATCGTCAACCATATACAAAAGTTGAAATTAAAAAAATTGGCTAGGTGACATAATGATTAGGATAAAAGTATTAAAAAAAGATAATAATATAGAAAAAATAACTTTTAGAGGACACGCAAATTACGCTGAATATGGAAAAGATATTGTATGTGCAGCAGCAAGTGCTACTGTATTAACTACAATCAATGGAATATTATCTTTGGACTCATCTACTATAGATGTAATTCAAGAAGATAATAATATTGATATAAGTATTATTAAACATAATAATATATCTGATAAGTTATTGAGTAATATGTTAAATTCCCTAAAAACTATAAGAAGTAATTATCCTAAAAATATTGAAATAATAGAGGAGGAATAATAATGGTTAAATTTTTAGAATTTAATATCCAACTATTTGCTCATAAAAAAGGACAATCTTCAACAAGTAACGGAAGAGATTCAGCTGGTAGAAGATTAGGAGCAAAAGCTGCTGATGGCGAATATATAGAAGCAGGTTCTATTATATATCGTCAAAGAGGTACTAAAATTCATCCTGGTAAAAATGTTAAAAGAGGTACTGATGATACTTTATTTGCCACTATGTCAGGATATGTTAAGTATGAAAATAGAGGAAGAGATAGAAAAGAAGTTAGTGTATACGAAACTAGATAGTATTTTCTATCTTTTTTTGTTATATAAAGTTCTGTTAATTTTCTTGTATTACAAACATACTTATTATATAATTTCTAATAGGAATATTTGATGTGAGTGTCATCCTCCAATCTTGTAAAAGAAAGGAGGTAGATAAAAATGAAAACCAAAACTTTTATTATAAAAGTTCTAAGGCTCATTGCTATCATCTTACTGTTATCTACCTTATTGGTATTAGCAATAAAAAAATAGACACTCTTCAGCATTGATAGAGTGTCAAGTCTATTAAATTAGAGGCGACATTCACTTGCAAGATCGAATGTTCCTCTTTTTTTATTTTATGCAAGTTCTCTTGCTTACATACTAATAATAGCATAAATTATTGATATTGTCAAAAATACATTTTAATTAACAAGTTGCTGGTTTTTGATTTTTCTATAAAACCTGCATTTGCCAGCATTGTCTCAATATAGCCAATGTCAGGGTATTTGAAACGATTCTTCCGTTTTAACTTCTTATTTCCATTTCAACCAATCCTTTCTTTGGAAAACTTTTTTTCTAAACAAGAAAAAAACCAATCCTAATTTAGAATTGATTGTCTATTTATTCTCGAAACTAATAAATAAGTTCGAGCAGATTTACCTATGGTGCCTGTGGCCGGACTTGAACCGGCACGATATTGCTATCACTGGATTTTGAGTCCAGCGCGTCTACCAATTTCACCACACAGGCATAAGTAAATTATAGCAAATGTTATATAAAATATCTACTATAAATTTAGTCTTTATAAATTGAAGTATATAAATCTTTACTTCCATTATCGACTTCACTTTCAATTTTGGGCAAATCATTAATTGAAGGTAAGCCAAAATAATCAAGAAAATCAGATGTAGTCTTGTAAAGATTTGGTCGCCCAGGCATTGTAGACTTACCTGATTCTTTAACTAATCCCTTTGCTACTAATCGCCTTATAATATGAGCAGAAGATACCCCTCTTAATTCATCAACTTCTATACGTGTTATCGGCTGGTTATAAGCAATAATTGCCAAAGTTTCAAGAGATGAAGGACTAAGGGTATTATTAGTTGGATTAGAGATAAGCTTTTCATAATATTTTTTATGTTCCTTTTTAGTAGTAAGTTTAAAAGAATCTCCTAAATAACTGATTCTTATGCCTCTATCTTCACTTTCATAACTTGCTTTTAATTTTAATAAAAGCTCTTTAGCATCGTCCATACTTATTTCTAAGATTTTACAAGCATCATCAAGAGTTATACCTTCGTCACCAACAACAAATAATATGCCTTCTAAAACACCTAATAAATTCATAATCATCTTCCTTCAATCATTATATCTTGAAAGTTATCACTTTGAGTTAAACTTATTTCATTGTTCTTAGCCATTTCCAAAATAGATAAAAAAGTTACAATGACATAATCCTTTTTAAAGCTATCAAACAATTCAACAAAATTCAGCTTTTTCTTTTCTTTAATAATATTTCTAATACTTACTATTCTTTCATGTACACTAAGTTCTTTTTTGGTAACTCTAGTATTAATGGGTTTAATATATTTTTCACGATCTTTAAATCTTAAAAAAGCATTTATCAGATCTTCAATAGAAATATCTGTGGATAATTTTGTATCCTCTTCGCGATATTCGCTTAAATTTTCGGGCAATTTTGTATAATAATCTTTTCGATTTTCTTCCAATTTTGAAAGCGATTCACCAATTTTTTTGTATTGCTCATACATTTTTAATTTCTTTTTTAAATCCTCTTCACTTTCAATAAAGGTTTCTTCTTCTTTATTTTCGCTTTCAAAATCCTTATTAATTAGCTTCTTACTTTTAATATGTATTAAATCTGCGGCCATAACCAAATACTCACTAGCAATATCAATATTTAAATCTTTTAGGGAATTAATGTATTCTAAATATCTTTCAATTATTAAACTAATGTTAACTTCATAAATATCCATTTTTGTTTCTTTCACTAAATGTAAAAGAAGGTCCAAAGGTCCTTCAAAATTAGATAGCGTAATAGTGTAGTTCAAATTATCCTCCCCCTAACTACATACAAAATTATTGTTTTTCATTTGGAAATTAACCATTTTAGGTGATGTTTCCTTTTCAAAAATCAAAGGATCATCTATCTTTGTATGATCAATGGTATTTAAATCAACTTCAACGGTAAAATCAAAGCCATTGTAATTTTTTAAACTAGTTGTAGCACCATCAATTTCATCATAGCGGCTCTTTTTGGCATTAATTTTTTCAACAGTCTCATTGGATGGCCCAAATTCGTAATAATTATAAGTTACCTTTACAAGCGCATTGTCTTTAAAATTATAAATGTATTTATCATTATCTAGTGTACAAGTTAAAGTATCGTTAGTTAGATTTACGTCAGGTAAATAATCTTCATTCAAGACATCGATAAATATTGTATCTACATTAGTTAAATTAGTATCAAAGCTTAAAGTTTCTTCTTTATTTTCCATAAGTAAAATATTTTCTAATGAAAAAGCCCTTAAATCGCCACTATTATTTTTGATATATAGATAATATTTATTTTCGCCAATATCAATCACTTTGTCGGAATTATTAATCACTTTAAAAGTAATTTTAGAATTTTCTAAAGAAAAACCTGTTACGTCTATTTCATTAATAGTTATTATAGTGTCATTTTTAAATGGAAACTCTTTTTTCAAATCATTTTTATCATATGTTATCTCTTCTGGTTCGGAAGGCACATTATCTGTATAATCATTGCCTCTTTTCTTCTCAATGTATTTGTTAATATCAGGAATATAATACAAGAAAAGAAATAAAACTGCAAAAATAAATAGTAAAAAAAGAGGATTAGATTTTTTTTCTGCTAAATATCCTATTGTAGTTGGTTTTAATTCGTCCGGTGCGATAACAACATTTTTTAACTTCTTACGCTTTGCCATTTGTACCCTTCCCATTCTTTAATATTATAACAAATAATAATAAAAATAAAAAGAACTAATTTTATATAGTTCCTTTAATCTTTGGGCTTAAATATTAATGCTAAAAATGCTGAGAATACTACGGCTGATACTATGGCTGGAGATGATTTACACAAAAGCGTTTGAAAAAGTCCTAATAATCCATTTTCATTTAATCCTTGTAATCCCGATTGATATAGCATATGGCCAAAATTTGATATAAGAACTGTGGCACCAGCTCCAAACATGGCTATAAATTTTTCATATATGCCGAAAAATGATAGCACTGCTCCCAATACTGTAAAAAGGCTAGTTAAATGTCCTGGCGTGAATTTTGTGTTATCTAAAATCAATTGCCCTAAGCCACTAACTGATCCAGCAAACAAAAATGCTAATAAAAAGCTCATTAAAGCACCTCCAATGATACAGCATGGCTAATTGCTGGGATAGATTCTTTTTGATTTACCAAACTTGGTGAATGTAACGCACCTGTACCTAGAATAAGTATTTTCTTATACCTTGTGTTTTTTAAAACTTTATTAAAAAGTACCAATGGTAAAGTTACTGGTCCACTAGCTCCCGCGTTTGTTTCCTGAGAATTAGCATATATTTCCTCACCAGCATCCAAATGCTTTTTTAATTTAATATTATATTTTATTAATGAATACTCTCTAAATATTTCTGCTCCTATTTCACCCAAATCCCCTGTTAAAATTAAATCATAATAATCTTCTTTTCTTTTCATGTCTTCTAAGTGATCATTTAATACTTTAGCAGCCGCCGGAGCCATAATAGCTCCCATATGATTAACATCTTTTATATCCATATCAACAATACTTCCTATGGTTGCACTTTCTATTTTTATTTTTGATTTATCTTTAGTTAAGATTGCCCCAACAGAGCCTGTCGCTGTAAATGTCGAAGCTGCTTTTTTTGGAGCTCCATATTCAATGGGATATCTAAATTGTTTTTCAGCGGTAAGATTATGTGAGCTTGTAATAGATATGATATTTTTAAAATCACTTTGCTCTAACAAAGTTGCAGATAAGAGTAGGGATTCGGGAAATGTTGCACATGCATTATATATACCTATAAAAGGAATTTTAAAATTTCTTATAGCATAATTACTAGCGGCAATTTGATTAGTTAAATCGCCCCCTACAATACAGCTAATATCTTGCTCTTTCAGTCTATTTCTGTATAACAAATTATCTATAACTACTCTCTGCATTTTTACTTCAGCCTTTTCAAAAGTAGACTCATTAAAATAATAATCATCAAGGGTCATATCAAATTTTCTGATTTGCCCTCTTTTTTCCATGGGTCCAGCAATCGAAAAATAATCTTTAATATATATATTATTAAATACTAAACTAGACATAAAATCATCCTCACTAACAATAGCACTACAGAACTTAAAATTCCATATAGAATAACACTACCAGCTAATTTAAAGAAATTAGCCCCAAGGCCAGTTATTAAACCATCCTTCTTATAATCAAGAGCACTACTGGTAATAGAGTGAGCAAAGCCTGTGGTCGGAACAATTAATCCAGCTTTTGCATAACTAACCCAATTGTCAAAAAAGCCTAAAGATGTAAACAATGAGCCTAACAAAATAATTATTATGCCACACCATATAAAGCTCTCCGTCTCGCTTATTCCAAATGCAGTTGTTAAAACGTTTATTAAAACCTCACCAAACAAACCAATCAAGCCACCTATTAAAAATGCTATAAAAAAATTTTTTAATTTATTCTCTTTGGGTGTTAGCTTATTAACTAACTTTTTATATTCATCTATATTCATAATTCCTCCAATTATATTATTGACAAAAAAAATACGAATTATACAGTCATGTACATTCGCATTTTTTCTATACCTTTTTTTTCATAACGAGACACCATTACTTGGGTCATATTTAATTTTTTGGCAACCTCACTTTGAGTCATATCTTTAAAATAACGACTTTTTATAATTTCTCTCTCTGCATCATTTAATGTCTCTAAGCTTGTTAAAACATCAATTCTTTCGTCCTCACTAATAGATATGGGAGTGGCAATAGTTTCATATTTACTGCGCTCTTTATCTTCTTCCTTATCTAAAGACATTACCTCACATGCCGAATATATAGCCTCATCAATATCTTTAACATCTTTTCCAAGATAAGTAGCAAGTTCCAAGTTTGTAGGAATTTTATTCAACTTTTGGGCTAATAAGTAGCGGCTTTTTTCAATTAATTTATATAATTTTAAAATATCTCTACTTACTTTAATACTACGATTTTTATTAACAGCTAAATACATTTCACCATACACATAATCATATGCATATGTTGAAAATTTCGTTTCTCCATTATCGCGATAATTATTATATGCCCTAATAAGGCCCATAATTCCAGCCTGATATAAATCCTCTTTTTCTGCATTATAAAACTTATTGGCAATTTTATAAACTAAAGGCATATTATTTTTTATAATTTCTTCTTTTGTCATGATTCACCTAAATCTTTATGAGTTCAAATACTCTTCGTTCATCTAAAACATTTTTAATATGCAATCTTTTAATATATGGCTTAATATTGTTTGCAACTTCGCACAAACATATTTTACCTTTATTGGCCTTAATTGCACATTTTGTATTTAAAAGAGCATCAACACCTGATTCATCTATTTTTTCTAATTCATACAAATTGTATACCAAAAACTTAACACGATGTTTTAAAATTATTGGCACTAAATCATTATTAATCCTATATGTATTTTTTCTATCAAGGCTGCCTCCAAGTCTTACAAATAGAATTCCTCTTATATATTGTAAATCCATTTTTAACATTTTATCACCTTGTAAATGTAATATAGAACAGATAATTTATCTTTTAAACAATTTCGACAAAACATAACAAAAAAAGTCTTTTATAAAGACTTAGGGAGTTAATATTTCCATACCAGGAATATTTCTTATAACGCCAAATATAACTGCTAAAACAATTAATATAATTGCTATTACATTTATAATCTTTGCATTTAATATTTTCTTTTTATAAAACAATTTACTTCTAACTTCATCAATAAAATATATAAGAAAAAATGGTAATGATAAAAAAACAAATTGGTTGTAAGAAAAGGCTCTTTTTAAATCTAGTTTCATTAATGCTTTAAACATTCTTGTAATACCACAACCAGGGCAATATAAGTGTGTTATTTTATTAAATAGACATGGAATTACTACATTAAATTTTATATTTAAAATAGCTATAGTAAAAAAAATAGTTAATAAAATAACTAATTTTTTTAAATATACTTTATTTACGTGCATCAATTAATTTATTAAGATCACTTTGTAATAAAGCATAATTTACCAAGCCTAAGTTTAATATCGCCAAAACAACATAGATTATAGGATCATTAGATATTGGTACAAGATTTTCTTTTCCAGCTTCTCTTAAACATTCACCCATTTTGTATACCCAATATATACCATATATACCACAAGTTAGCAATGTAAATAAGAATACTGTACCACCTGATTGGTCAAAGTATTTTTTATCAGTAATTGTTACAACATCATCATTTATTGATATCATCCAGAAGATTGTATAAATACCACAAGTTATAATGGATAATAAAATACTCATTGCAATATCTTTTTTTTCCATATTATCACCTCTATTAATATTATATCATGTTAATTAGTTAATAACAATTTTATTTTGTCTTCAGCCTCTTTCACTGTTTTTTCATCAGGAAGCATAACATATAATTTATGAAGAGAGTAACTGTATGTTTTAGCATAGTAATTAGATCCATTTAAATTATAAGTTAAAACTTCCCATTTTGGATTTGTATCAAGTTGCATTTTAATAAAAGAAGTTATATCATCATCCGTTAAGTTCGTAGTAAATGAATTTTTAATATTTTTTAAAAGTGATGTGTATTTAGTTAAAATTTCTGGACTAGTAGCTTTATTTAAAAGTGCTTTTAAAACAATTTGTTGGTTTTCGCCTCTTACTCTATCTCCGCCCAAACTATCAAAAGCATGTCTTTCTCTAACAAAAGATAAAGTTTTTTTGCCGTCCAAATGATTAATTCCTTTTTTATAAGTATAATTATCCATCGAAGTGAAACTATAATTTGAGTTAACATCAATACCATTTAAAGTATCTACAATTTTTATAACAGATGAAAAATTAACTTTAACATAATAATTAATTTCCGTGTTAAGAAGACTTTCGATTGTTTTCATAGATGATGTGACTCCATATATTCCGGCGTGTGTTAGTTTATCCATTTTAGTACTATCGCCATTCAACTTTACGTAATAATCTCTTGGAATAGAAGTTAAAAGTATTTTGTGAGTTTTAGGGTTAATTGTAGCAATTATATTTACATCACTACGACTTGATTTATTAACGCTTCCATATGTATCAATTCCTGAAAGATAAACATTAAAAGCTTCTTTAGTAATATCTTTTTTATTTGTGTCAATCTTAATTTCTTCTTTAATTGTTTTCTCGGAAATGGCTTTTGTCAAATTTGAAAACTCTGGTATCATCTCACAAATTAAATCATACTCCGCGTCTTTAAGTAAAATTGAAAAAATATTTTCTTTTAATAAATCATTCGCAAGCAAACTTATATCACTATATGACTTTTTTTCGATATTAATACTTTTTACTAGAGAATCTAGAGCTTTTTTCGAATCGTTTACATAACCGATTGTTTTATTATTTAAATCGTTTATAGAGTTAAAGTTACTACTTTTCAAGACATATATTATATATCGTTCCTCTTTATAAGACTTTCCTTTAAAATACGAAAGCAAATCTACCGTTGAAAATAAATAATATGAGGAAAATAACAATATTAAAATATATAGAAAGGCAAATACTTTTGCTTTCTTATTTTTCTTTTTCTTTAAAGATACTAAGAATATTAAAAAAATTAGTACAATTACTCCAATTATTATATACAAATACTTTGATGGGATAATATTCAAAAATACGATAAGTAATGTAAAAATCCCAGAAATTATAAAGAGAAGAATTGTCTCAATTTTTCCAATTTTATCATTATTTTTTTTCTTTTTAGCCATACTATCACTCACCATAAGTATAGCAAGGAAATAAAAAAAAGGATAAACAATTTTATCCTTAAGTGTAAAATTAAGTTAAATTATTGAAAGCTTTTAGCATCACTAATTTTAGTAGCAAAATATGGTACATCTCTGCCTTCTTCTAGTAAAAATAAAGCAAAAGTTTTGTCAACGTAAAATGTTCTAGATTCCATATTGCCACTAGATATAGCTTTTGTTCCAATAGCTGCTTCACTTTTAACAACCCCTCCTGCTTCATCAATTTTAAAATTAATTGTCTGCAGGGCATCAGTTATAATGTATTCTTTATTATCTTTCGACATAAATGATTTATTCTTTAACTCTTCATAGCTTTTTAACACTTTAAAATCTAAATATGGCATTTTAAATTTATCATTTGCCCCTAGATGGTCATGAGTTTCACTTTCTTTATAATTCTTTTTCAAGTTATCATATATTTCATTAAAATTATTACCAACAGGATTTTTATAAATTATTACTTTATCTTTTTCCTTAGTGTCAATAGAAATTGCAAAATTATCTTTATCTTTGTAAAATAAAACTGTTATTTCTTCTTTTGCACTACTTTTCTTATTATTTGTTACTCCAAAATATGATACATCTTTGCTATTATTAAAACTACCATTCTCTAATTTTTTAAACTTACTTAAAAAGTTAAATTTACGATATAGCATTGAATAGAAAATATATTCTTCTTCTTTCTCGGCATCAGATTTATCTTTATACCACTTAAATTCATTTAATATATCACTATTTTGGCTAAATTTTTTATTTATACTTTTTTCTATTTCATTTTTTAAAGATATAGTTCTTAATCCGTATGTTTTATAATAATAGCTATCTGATATCATTTCGTCAGTAAAGCTTTCTTTATTTAAATTTTCAGCAAAAGAATTATTATCTACGAATTTAATATCTTGTTTTGCCAAATTAGTTTTAACATCATTCCATACTAATTGCATTGTTGGACACCACACTGAATTATCTTTTATATCATCAAACATAGTTGGTACAACATAAAGACTTTTATTATAAGAGACTTTTTTATCTTTTAAATATAAGCAAACTACAAACCCTAAAGAAAGAAATAAAACTGCTAATTTAATATATATGTTTATGTTTTTTTTCATATTTTCACCTTGTCTAAAGTGTAACATAAATTTAAAAAAAGTAAAAGCTTTTGACACTGAGCTTTTACCTAGTTTATTGCCTTATTATTAACATATAATTTATAACCATTAAAATCAATGTTTCCATACGTTTCATCATCATCTACTAGAGCTGTTACATATGTATCATTTGTAAGCTTTATTTTGGATGTTTTATCTAACTTTAATGATATTTCTTTAGCTGTATTATCATTATTAATAGCTCCATAGAAATTGGAATTATTTGTTGTTGTTCCACCATAACTAAATACACCATTTGCTCCATCGGCATTTGTTGTTATGCTAGAGTTTTTTATTGTTGGATTCGCACCATCTTTAGCAATTATTGCTGAATTTGTTCCGTAAAAGTTAGAATTATCTCCACTTGTAGAATCTCCTGTTTTAGTTACGGTAACGTCATCTAATGTAACTGTTGACTTACTTACCGGCAATGCGTTTTCTTCGGCAGTACTTGATGTGTAATTTTTACCACTTATGTTAGTATCTCCAGTTATTGAGTTTTTACTTGAATATGATGCACTACTTTTAGTATTTTCCCTATACATTTAAATAATATATTTTATTTATTAAATGAAGATTATGTTAGAAAAAAAGTCTTGTTTTTTGAATAAAACTTTAAATGTAGTATGCCCCTCTTTTGACTTAGCACTAATAACGCCATTATGGTTTGTAACAATGTTTTTATTATCATCATTTAACGATAGTGTAATTGTTCCTTCTTCTTTAGAATGTTTGATAGCGTTATCTAATAAGATTTCTATTAACTCTTTTATATTGTTTTCATTTAAAAATAAGAGGGTACATTATTGATTATTCATCACTCCCATAAATAAACTTAAATAAATCTATTATTTCCTTTTTATTAATATTATATTTTTTAGCAACGTTTATAATTTTTGAAATATAATCTTCAATTTCTTTGTTTGCTCTTTCTTTGGCTAACTCTGGATTTTTAGGGGCAACAAACGAACCCTTCCCTTGAATTGTCTTTATATATCCTTCTAATTCAAGCTCATCATATGCTTTTTTTATTGTCATAACACTTATTCTTATATCACTTGCTAAAGATCTTATTGAGGGTATCATATCATTTTCATTTAGTTCATCTGATAATATTTGATTTATAATTTGATTTTTTATCTGTTCATATATAGGCACGGAACTACTATTGCTTATTATTATTTTCATATGGTCTCCTAACTGTTATACATATTATATAACACTATATAACAGCTGTCAAATAAAAAATACTAAGAAGTTTATCCTTAGTATATTAATTATTTTGATTTATAATTTTTTATGTAGTCGCAAATAATTTTAACTACTTTTTTATTACCGATTTTAACATCAATACAAATATCATATATTTCTTTATCAAAATAATTGTTTAAAATCATATTATTATTAATAGCAAATTCTTTTATTTCTTCTTTATCATAAAATGAAATATTTAATTTGTTGGCAACAAGTTTCCCAATTTCTTTACCATTCGTTCCATGTTCCCTAGATATAGAAATAATTAAATTATTCTTAATATTATCATTTTTTATAATTTTAATTTTCTTATCATATGAGTCTTTTAAAATAATTAATGAGATAATTGCCGTTAATACTTCGGATATCGGAAATGTCCACCAAACAATTTCTGTAACATTATTTGATTTTGTAAACAAATAAGCTATTGGAAAAACAAATATGACCAATCTTAACATTGAAATAATTAATGGCCTTATTGCATATCTAATTGACTGTAGTATTCCTTGGATAATAACAGAAATGCCCATGAATACAAACCCAATACAAGATATCCTAAGAGCGACAGTACAAACTTTGATTATGTCCTTTGTTGATTCTCCCGCAAGGCCAAATAAATTAGAAAGTGGATAAGCAAATATTAAGAATAAAACACTTATTATTAAATTGACTATTATAGTATCAATTATTCCGTATTTAATGCAATCATCAATCCTTTTTTTATCTCGCATTCCATAATTAAATGACAATATTGAGATAATTGTATTAGATAATCCAAAAGCTGAAAATAGTGCAATCTGCTGTATTTTATAGTAAATACCAAAAGATCCAATTAAAACTGTTTGATCTACTTTTGCTAAACCTAGTATTGCATTCATTCCAGCCATCATAATAGCAAGTAAAGTTTGCATTAATGTTGCAGATATTCCAATATTATATATTCCCTTTATTATATTTTTATCAGGCTTCATAAATTTTATATCTCCATCTATTTCATCATTCTTTTTGTAATGAAAATACATGGCTATAAATAGCGAAACGAATTGCCCTATAATAGTTGCCCAAGCTGCACCGGCAATACCCATTTTTAGTGGATAAATAAATATATAATCCAAAATAATGTTGGTCATTGCTCCGGATATTTGAGAAATTGTGGATAACATTGTTTTTCCTGTAGCTTGTAAAAATCTTTCATACATAGTATAACCAATTGATCCAAGAGATAAACATGAGCAGATTTTTAAATATGTTGATCCCATATTAATAATTTCTTTATCACTTGTAAATAAAGAAATAAAACTTTTAGAACAAAATATGCCAAAAATCAAGAATACGCTGTAAATACATATGCTTAAAAATATTCCATTACCAGCAATTTTGTTTGCTTTTTCTTTATCATTTTCGCCTAAACTTTTAGAGAGTAAAGCATTTAATCCAACACCAGTACCAACTCCGATAGCAATAATCATTATTTGAATTGGAAAAGCATATGTCAATGCTTGATTTGCTATAGCTCCTTTTGGTCCCATATTTGCAACATATATACTATCAATTACATTATATAGTGCTTGCAAAACCATGGAAACAATCATAGGCAATCCCATTTTTAGAATAAGTTTATTCATTGGGGCAATTGCCATTTTATTTTGATTTTCTTCTTCCATAAAATCCTCCTTATTGTGAGAAAAAAGAGGCGAAATCCATAAACTGGATTTACGCCTCTTTTTTTAGCTACTCGCCTTATATGAGTTATTATACAATTATTTTTAGCTTTTTCAATAACGTTCTTTTATTTTTAAATATTTTTTCCGATAAGGGCTTTTTTAAAGTTCAATTTTATGTAATCTAAAATAGAGGCTTTTTTAATGTTTTCAACAACGGTTAAATCCTTAGTAGCTACTATAGTTCCTTCCTCATCAATTACATTTAGTTTGGCAATAACGTCACCTTTTTTCAACGGAGCCGTTAATTCTTTTTTATCTATTTCATATTTGTAATTTTTCTTCTTCTCATCCGTTTTAGTTAATTCACTAGCATCCTCCATTAGCTTTAGACTTGTTTTATTTATTACTCCTTTTTTTACTTTTATTTCCCCAACAATAGTATCTTTTTTTAAGATTATATTACTTTTATATCCGTTAAATCCATAATTAAGCATTTTTACTGTATCGCTGCTTCGTAAATCTGGAGATGATGACCCCATAACAACACTCACTAATCTCATGTTATTTTTTTTAGCTGTAGATGTTAAACAATACATCGCATCTTTTGTATAACCTGTCTTTAATCCGTCCACGCCTTGATAAAATCGCACAAGTTTATTAGTATGTGAATATTGCTATAGTGAGTGGTATCACTTCTTTAGAAAAAAATACCATGTTTTTTTGTTTAATTAATCACTTAAAATATCATTTATATAAATCATACCGGCACCCAAACCCGCAGCCTGTCTTTCAATAAATCCAAATTTCTTATAAAATCCTTCTTTACCTTTTGATGCTCCTAAATAAACTCTCATATCTGGATTTTCTTTTTTAATTGCTTCAACCTTTTCAACAAGTTTGTTCATAATTCTTGTACCAATATTTTTATTTTGATATTCAGGTGCAACCATAACATCATGAATATACATAAAACAAATACCATCACCAATTAATCTTCCATACCCTATTATTTTATTATCGTCATAAACGCTTACTGAGTAATATGTGTTATTTAGCGCTTTTCTGGATATTTCTTTATCGTAGGCACCCCATCCAACTAAATCATATAATAAATTAAATTCATCAACATTATTAATATTTTCCTTAATTTTTATCATCATTATCTCCCATTATCAATCAAGAAATCATATCACAATTTCTTAATTAGTTCTTTTTCATAATAATTTACAAGTATCTTTTCTTTATTTGAATAGCATTCATAATCTGTTTTTATATATTTTGTAAATCCCCATTTAAAATATATTTGTATATTCCTTGTTTCACATGGTTCAACACCTAATGTTAAAGATGTAAAGCCTCTCTTTTTTAAATCATTTTCCATAAATTTATACAATTCTGAGAAATATCCTTGATTTTCAAACTCTTTATTTGTTCTGAAAGCTGTTAAATATGCCTTGCCTTCACCTACTAATTCCTCTTTATTTTGCATATCTATATCATTTTCAGAAATAATTGCTGTTGCTTCGGTAATTATTTCATCATTAAGAATCCCCATATAAACAATTCTATTATCAGTATTACGTAATGATTCTGTTTTAAATCTTTTCCAAACATCTGAATTATCATGTTTTTTTATTTCTATATCCCATTTCTTAGTTAATAATTCTTCTGTTGCAATAACACATTTATAATTACTTTCGTTATTTATCTTTTTTACATCTATTAAACCTCTTGTATGAAAACCAAGTTTTTCATAAAATCTAATAGCGTTTTTATTATAAGCAAAAACATCAATAAAAATATATTCACATCCAATACCCTTAAAATATTCTTCAAGTTCTTGCATAAGTTGTCTCCCAATACCATTACTTCTTGCAGTCTTAGAAACTATCAACTCCGAAACTTCACCGCTTCTAGGGCATTTATAATCTAAATAATCATATTCATCATAAGTTCTAATATATCCCATTATTAAACCGACAGCCTTATCATTTTTTACCGCTAAATAACATTTGCCATCATTATTATTCACTTTTTCCAAATCCAAAATAGCCATTTTATCTCTATATTCAGGATGTAATTGATCTAAATTGGCCTTATCAATAGTTAATATATATTCTTCAAGTTCCACAAGTAAATCTTTAACATCCTCTAGATATTTATCTTCGTATTCTATTATTTTCATTATTAAAATAATCCTTTCTTGTTAATTCATAATTAGAAGAATTAATAATCCATCATAAAATGTATGAGGTGATTCACCTATTACTTCTTCAATTTTATTAAATTCAATTTGAAACACAGTTAACCAATTTATTTACATTTAGCCCAAATGTCAAGTTCAAAGTTGATTACACACGTGTATAACCCCACCAATCTGGAATTAATTCTTCCAATTTTACAGTTTTCTTACTATTAATACTTTTAAGTATTTCAATATTCTTACTGTTTTTAGAAAGTTGCATCATATATTCTCTACATGCCCCGCAAGGTGATCCAACATTGCCTCTTGAATCAACACATACAAGCTTTACAATTTCATTTTCCCCATTTGTAATCATATTGGCAATGGCGTTTCTTTCTCCACACATACCAAGTGTTGACGCCGTATCGATGCAAACCCCTGTATAGATATTATGATTTATAGTAAGTATTGCGGCACCTACTCCTCCGGCACTGATCATACCCGATACATCTCTTGAATTTCTTATATTCTTAGCCTTTTCATACAATTCTTCCCAGACAGTATTTTCACTGTGTAAATATTCTATATGAATGGCATATACACCGTTTTTCTTAATAGCATCTTCATATCCATCTAATTTACTAACATTTTTAATTGCTTTTTCTTTATCATTAGTAGATGAAGTCGTATATCTTGTTCCCTCTAAAGTAAATAATTCTTCAAGTGTATCATAATGATTTACCTCTTTAACTTTGACATAAAATACACCTAAATTATTACTAGTAAATTCTATAATATCATTTTCTTTTAAGTTACTATAATCATGTCTTCCATTTTCTTTATTTGCTCTAATTTCAATTCTTTTAGTATTGTTCTTAATAGCTAGAGCGGCTCTATCATTAATATTTAATTTCATTATCATCTTAATATACTCCCAACAAAAAATTCTGCATAATGCAGAATTAATTTTATAACCAAAAAGAATATTCCTAAACGTTTAATAAATTAGGAGTTGTGATTAATTCTGCATTATTTATAATCTGTAAATTTTTCATCTTAATCACACTCCTTTCTTTGAATAATTTACACCTATAATATATCATAATTATATTGTTTTGTAAATCATATCATTATGTTTACAATGTTTTAAACTTGAGTCTCTCATTTTTTTAAAACAAACATCGATATTATTTATAAGTTTTTTCTAATAAATCTATACATTTAATATCAATTTTTAATTTACCTATTTTTTACTTAAAATACGACACTTTCTATCCTAACTTCATTACTTTCCTTTCTTACCTTTATTTCTTTAACGAATCTTTCTAAAAACATCTTTTTTTCATGATTATTTAAATGAATAAAATTATTTTTTAAATTGACTATAACTTCTTTAATATCCTCTTCATTAGTTAGATCTTCTTCTTTTGAATATTTATTACTTTTATTTAATTCTTTATTTAGCACTTCTAATTTAGAATCAATTATACTTTTTATTTCTTTAAAAGTTTCGTAATCAATTTCATCAGTACTAAATAAATCTGTCATATATTTTTTCTTTTTATTTAATTTGCGGGTTTGCTCTTGTAAATCTAAAGTATCATTATTTTCTATTACATTTTTTTCTTTTTTTAAAATACTTTTATCAAATTCTAAATCTTTAATATTTTCTAAATAATTGATAAAAGCATTTTCTATTTTAAGATGAGAAAATCCTGGAGCATTACAGCTATTGTTGTTATGCCCATTACACTGATAAGTAATATATTTTTTACCGTTTTGAAGTTGCCCTTTCGCATGATATTTGCCTCCACATAAACCACATCTTAATACTCTAAAATAATAGGTATCATCAGAAGAGTATTTCTTGTTATGAAATTTCTTTCTTTTCTTCATCAAATTGCTAACACTATTAAATAAGTCATCATTAATAATAGGTGTTATATTTTTGCCACTTACTTCAAAACCATTCTTTTTTCCTACCCCATATCTTACATTACCAATATATAGAGGATTAGTAAGTATTGAATAAATAGTTGACTGATTCCAATGTCCTCCTCTTTTAGTTGGTACATTTAAGTCTTTTAACTTTTTAGCAATTTTAACCATTGATTCACCATCTAAATACCAATTAAATATTTTCTTAACATAAATTGCTTCATTTTTATTAACTTTAAGTTTTCCAATACCCGTTAAATAATCATAACCAAAAACTCCATTACAATTAGTATAATTACCTTCTTTAGTTTTTTGTTCATATCCAAAAGTTACTCTTTCCGCTAAATTTTCTCTTTCAAATTCTGCAAATATTCCAATAATCTTAACAAACATTCTTCCAACAGCATTTGAAGTATCTATTTTCTCTGTTTGAGAGTTAAAAGTACAATTATGACTATCAAATAATTCTATTAAATAAATAAGGTCTTTAACACTTCTAGTAAGTCTATCTAGTTTGTATATTAAAACATTATTTATTTTTCCTTTCTTTACATCTTCAATTAATCTTGATACTTCTTTCCTATCAGTTAAATTTTTACCACTTATACCATCATCAACATAGTAATCTACTATATCCCAATCATTAATGCTAGCATATTTAGTTAATTTATCTTTTTGAGCATGAATACTAAATCCAACACTCGCTTGTTCTTCAGTAGATACCCTGCAATAAATTGCTGTTTGCACGAGTTTTTATCACTCCTTACCTATAGAAGCAATACATGCCCTTTCACTTAAAATTTTTGGAACACTAGTATTTAAGAAAAACTTCATAATCTCTAAACTAACACTCTTAGATAAATAAGTCATTGTCAGGTCTCCTTTTTTCTAACTCATTCATCTAATTATACGGGTTAGTTTTTCAAATATTCCAAAGTACTATAGTAATATTCACCTACAAACTAATTTATTTTGTATGTTAGTTTTTGATAAAGCCTTATATATAAATAAAATATTGACAAAATATGATAAATACTTTATTATATGATTAATTATTTAGAGGGTTTATGGATAAAATGTTTTTGTGTATGGATTCGGAATTAAAAAAAGTTTTAATTGATTATTATAATTTTTTGACATTAAATAAAACTAGTGACCCCAAAAGTATTGACTATATTTTTTCAATAATTGACCACTTTGATATAAATGGTAAATTTCTTAAAACAATATGTTTTGATGGTAATATAAGTGCAAATGGCATATACATTCCTGGTGACAAAAAAATAATTTTAAATACTGCTAAATTGGAAGCCGCATGTAAGCTACATTTTATTTCACATAAACAAATGATTGTAGACTATTTCAGTTTATTATTACACGAAATAAATCATGTACTTCAGTTCAGATATAGACATGAAACAACAGATGAAATATCTCGTATATTGGATTTAAGTGAGTTTTTAAAAGATTGTTCTCATGGTGATTTGAAAAAATATCACAATTTATTTCCTGATGAAATTGATTCTAATATTCGCTCTGCAAAAATAGTTTATGAATTAAGTGGTGATAGTATTTCTGAGATTAATCTAGTTAATTATTTAATGTTATCTGTGATGTATAGAAATAAAATAATTAAATCCCAAATACATTTTTTATACTACTTTATTTTAAATGCTAATTTTAATGAAATCTTTGAAAATATTAACAGTATTTTTTATGGACTCCCTAAAAATAATGAAGTAATGGAATCTATTATAGATAGCTATCAAACACAATGTTTGTGTATTGATATAGATAATGAAAGGAGATTAAGAAAATGCAAATAGCTTATGTTACACCAAATAATGAAATGCAAATAGTTGATAAACACAATGGTTCTGCAGAAGTTTATAATTTCAAAAGCGTATATAGTGATTCACATTCACATATACATTATCCAAATGCATATGATGCGTATAATAAGATAGTGTATAGAAGTTTAGATAATCCAACTTCAGACACTCATGCTTTTTATCCAAAACCAGAAGACGCTCAGTATGGTGCAATTCAAAGAGATAGTATATATGACTTTGATTATAAATTTGAACAAATAAGAAGTTTAAATTTAGATAATTTAACTAGAGAACAATTAGAGCAAGTTAGAGATTACTTAGAATTCATTAAAAGTGAACTTACAGTTACAGAAAGAACTAGATAAATATCTAGTTCTTTGCTATAATAGCGTTAAGAAGGAAGATAATCAATCAAAGAGAGTTATTTCTCTAAAGATTGATTATAAGAGTATTTATGAATGCAATTGATATTTTTATAAATAGTGTATTAAATGGTAACTATATTGAAAAAGAAGTTTATATTGATGGACAGAAGATTGGATCAAAAGAATTTGCAAAATACATAGTTAATTATTTTAATATTATGAAGTATTATCCAGAGTTTAGTAATAGCATAATTGATCAAAATGAATACAAAAAAATAATTCATGTATTTAAAAATTATGAAAAAAATAATTTAGTGAATGTTCCTTTAACCGAAGAACTCAAAAGAAAGCTTAGCAAATGTGATAGTAAAGAGATATATAATAAGCTACAGAAAGTTATGCAAAATAGATTAACTAACACAGAAGTAATTAAATATATAAAAGAGCTAATAGATAAGAAAAATCTTTACATATATGATAGGTATTATGGATATTCTAAAATTGAAAGCAAAAAAGAAATAGAAAGATTGGATAAAGTTTTTGAAATATTAAAGAGTGTGCCATATAAAAAAAATGAAATGGGAATAGATTATAAGAGTATATATTTTAAACCGGGTTCACATGAATATGAAACTTTTTGTCCTTCATTAAATCTTGATATTTATGATATTTCTTATTATAAAAGAGTCTATAAGATACTTAAAGATAAAATAAATAACTAAAAGTAATAAAAAGCAAAAAAAGAATTCCTGTATAATTATACTAAATATAATATAACCAGACTTTTTCAGTTATAAAGTTTTAAAAAGTTTATTTTTTAACGAAAATAGGCTTTTTTTGGCTTAATGTGCATAGCACGTGGTATAAGTATCTAACTTTCGTTCGATACACAATAAAAAACACTATAGTAATTTTTCACTATAGCATTTTTAGCATACGACTTTATTAGTATTCACTAGCCAAGTTGTTGTATTATCAGGTTTTTTCATGTAATACTCATAAATGCTTGTATATTCTAGTATTTTTTCATGTTTTAAGAGTTCTCTTGCAACTAAGGACATATCATATGCTGTAGTAATGTGTCCTTCAGTATCAAGTCCATGAGGATTTTTGTATACGGTATCAACCATTTTTAGTTCAGAAGCTCTTTGATTCATCTTTTCAACAAATGCGGAAACACTTCCGGAAACTTTTTCAGCAAGAGCCACGACCGCATCATTACCACTAGCTATTGCAACTCCCTTAAGTAATTCTTCAACGGGGTATGTTTCTCCAGCCTTTAAGAACACTTGACTGCCTCCCATTTTCGCAGCCTCTTCACTTATTAACACACTATCCGTTAATTTTAAATTACCATTGTCTATTGCTTCCATAACTAAAAGCATACTCATAACTTTTGTCATAGAAGCTGGAGGCCTTTTTTCGTGAGAGTTTTTTTCATATAATACTTTTCCTGTGGATTGTTCTATTAGAATAGCGCTTGGGGAATTTGGAGTAAGATCTTCATCCGCATAAACAACCGGCATTAAAAGGAATATAGATAAAAATAATAAAATTTTTTTCATACTTATCACCTAATAAAAAATATGCACACCAAAATAAAATATTATTGTTTATTTTTAAGGACATATATTTAACATATATTTTAAAAATTTGTGTAACATATTAATGTCAGAATGGTATAATAATTTTGGTGATACTATGAAAAAAAGAAAAGTAAAAAAAACATTTAAAATATTAATAATTTTATTTTTCATCGTAGCTGCGGCAATAATTTTTAAAAATGTTAATATGAAGAAAGACGATCATAAAAAGATTGAAAATAAAAAAGATCTATCCGTATTCATAAGTGATAGTGATTACAATGAAAAATATGAAAATAGTTACTATGATATTAAATATGTAGAAAAAAAAGATTTTTTGAAAAATGTTAATATATTACTAGATAAGGGATATACTACGGATGAAATCAATAGAGTATTTGAACATTTAAGCGACAAAAACATTTCAAAGCTTATAAATAGTGAGCGTTTAAAGCTTGATGAATTTTACACGATTAAAAATTTTAATGTTGATAACTATGATAGATATGTTAATTATAAGAAAAGTTCCGGAATAAGTGATATAAGTAAAATTGTTACTTACGTAAATATAGATCTAGATAAACCGGATTACACCGATATGAATACAATTGCAGATCCAGATGACTTCTTTGTGATAGTTAACAAACACAATAAATTACCTGATGGATATGTACCTAAAGATTTGGTAGCTTATAATAAAAACAATAGTTTAAGAACAACCATAAAAAAAGTCATGGTCGATAGTCTAACAGAATTTTTTAATGCCGCAGTAAAAGACGGTCATAATCTATATCAAACCACATCTTATAGAGACTACAATTGGCAAAATAACTTGTATACGTCATATGTTAACAGAGATGGCAAAGAAAAAGCTGATACTTATTCGGCTAGGCCTGGCAACTCTGAACACCAAACTGGATATGCCATAGATTTAGCAAATAGTGATTTAAAAAATACACGTTTAACGGACGAAGATGCTTTATGGATAAAAGAAAATTGTTATAAATATGGTTTTATTTTAAGATATACTGAAGAAAATAAACATATTACCAGATATATTGCAGAAAGCTGGCATATTCGTTATGTTGGTTTAGATGCTGCCAAAATAATTCATGAAAACAATCTTACATTAGAAGAATACGTTGACTTATACATTAAAGAATATTAAAAGGATTAGATACAAAGTCTAATCCTTATTTTTTTTCTTTTTATTTTCTTTCTTATCTTCTTTAGTTTCTTCGGTTTTTATAGGTTTTGGAAGCGCTTCCTTTCTTGAAAGATTTAATCTTCCGCGATTATCATATCCTAAAGATTTAACAATAATCTCGTCACCTACTTTTACAATGTCACTAGGTTTATTAACTCGTTCATGAGCAAGTTGTGACACATGAACAAGTCCCTCACAACCTGGCCAAAGCTCTACGAAACATCCAAAATCTTCCACTTTCGTTACTTTACCATTGTAAATAACTCCGGTTTCAACAACTTTAACAATATCTTCTATCATTTTTTGAGCTTTATTAATAATATCTTTGTTGGTGTGATATATAACAACTCTACCATCATCTTCAATATCAATTTTAACAGCCTCTTTATCATTAACTGTATTAACATTACTTGACTCAAGTATAATCTTAGTAATTGTTTCTCCACCACGACCTATTACATCTTTAATTTTATCAGGATCAATTTTAAATGTTGAAATTTTTGGGGCATATTCACTTAACTCTGTTCTAGGACATTTAATAGCTTTTTGCATAACATCAAGAATTTCTAATCTTGCTTTTTTGGCTTGCTCTAAAGCTTCTTTTAGGATTTTTTTGGTTACGCCTTTAATTTTAATATCCATTTGAAGTGCAGTAATACCATCTTTTGTTCCGGCAACTTTGAAATCCATATCTCCCATATGATCTTCTAAGCCTTGAATATCAGTTAATATTGTATATTTCTTTTTATTCTCTGATTCAATCAAGCCCATGGCAATACCTGCAACTGGAGCTTTAATTGGAACACCAGCAGCCATAAGGCTTAAACAGCCAGCACATATTGTTGCTTGAGAACTTGAACCATTACTTTCCAATATTTCACTAACAACTCTAACTGTATAAGGAAATTCTTCTTCACTTGGCATTACTTGAGCTAAAGCTCTTTCGCCTAAAGCACCATGACCAATTTCTCTTCTGCCAGGAGCTCCATATCTTCCAACTTCGCCTACTGAAAAAGCTGGAAAATTGTAATGAAGCATAAATCTTTTAGTATCCTCTAATCCTAAACCATCAAGTATTTGATGTTCACCCAAAGCTCCAAGAGTTGTCGTAGCAAGAGACTGTGTTTCTCCCCTTGTGAAAACAGCCGATCCATGAGTTCTTGGTAGTACATCAATTTCTGCTTTTAAAGGTCTAATTTCATCCATTTTACGGCCATCTGGTCTAATTTTTTTATCAGTTATAAGCTTTCTAACTTCAGTGCCTTCAATATTATCTACAACTTTCTTTACTTGTTTTAATTTCTCTTCAACATTGTCATCCTGAGAATATACTTCAGCAAAATTTTCTAAAGTATCCTCTTTAACTTTATCGATTTCTTCATATTTTTTAAGCTTATCTTTTATTTGGATTGCTTCAAGCATTTTTTCTTCAGCAAACGCTCTAACAGCTCTTTCAATATCTGGATCAATTGTAGCAAGTGGTAATTCAACCTTTTCTTTTCCTATTTCTTTTATTATTTCTTCTTGGAATTCACAAAGTTTAATAATATGTTCATGTCCAAACATAATGGCTTCAAGCATTTCTTTTTCACTAAGCATGCTAGCTCCAGCCTCAACCATACAAATTGCTTCTTTTGTTCCCGCTACAGTTAAATTTAGGGTACTTTCTTCTAATTGTTTTGCAGTTGGGTTAATTATTAATTCTTTTCCTATTTTTCCAACAACTACTCCAGCTACTGGGCCATCAAAAGGAATATCACTTATTGATAATGCTAAGCTAGAACCAAGTAAAGCGGCCATAACAGGTGTATTATTTGGATCAACTGACAAAACAGTATTGACAACCTGAATTTCATTACGTAAATTCTCATTAAACATTGGTCTTATAGGCCTATCAATAATTCTAGCGGCAAGTGTAGCTTCATCACTAGGACGTCCTTCTCTTTTAATAAAGCCTCCCGGAATTTTACCCACAGAATATAGTTTTTCTTGATACAAAACTTGTAGTGGAAAAAAATCTTGAGTTACCGTGTTTTTTCCCATTACTGCTGTTGTAAGAATTACTGTGTCACCATACCTAACAAGTACAGATCCATTAGTTTGTTTGGCATACTCACCATTTTCAATAACGATTTTTCTGCCTAAAAAATCCATTTCAAATATTTTCTTCATATATACCTCTATCTATTTCAAAAAAAAGACACTGAAAAAATACAGTGCCTATTTTCTTAAATTTAATTTTTTGATTACTTCTCTGTAGCTAACTACATCATTGTCTTTCAAATAGTTAAGAAGTTTTCTTCTTCTTCCAACTTTCATGAAAAGACCTCTTTTTGAATGATAATCATGAATGTGAGTTTTTAAATGATCAGTTAAATCATTAATTTCTCTAGTAAGAAGAGCAATTTGTACCTCAGCACTTCCAACATCATTCTTAGATTTAGCAAATTCTTTAATAATCTTTGCTTTTTCTTCTTTAGTAACTGCCATAATAATCCTCCTTCTTTTCAAATGGTTTCAACTTAGTTATAAGTTGGAGACTCTTAAAACCAAGTAAAAACTTACTTATTAAGTATATTACAATTTATTATAAATATCAACAATTTTTTAATTTTCTAAAAATGATTTTAATGTTGAACTTGTCATGGAGCCAACATGAGCATTAATAGCTTTACCAGAGACATAATTAACAGTGACTGGAGTATAACCATATTTTTTGATAATATTGCCTACAGTGTCAGAAATCGTTTTTTCTTTATCATTTTCTTTAATATTCATTGTTTGCTTTGTAGTAATATTTTTGATAATACTTTGCCATGCTTTACTCTTTTTATTTATTTCTTTATAATTAAGATAATAAATATCAACATTATTTAAATCCATTATAGATTTTAAAATTGGTTTATAATTTTCACAAGCTGTACAGTTTTCGTATCCAATATATAAAATAAAAGAATCCTCATTGTCTATTTTTTTCAAAACATCTTCATCAGAAACTATTATAAAATCTTTTGAAGTGTTAACATCAGCTTTCTTGGTATTACCATTATTTTTATCTAAAATAATCATTATTACAAGTACTATAAAAATAGCTAATATCAGAATCCCAAATATTTTTTTATCGTTCATAATCCACCTCATTTGTGTCTTATTATACACAATATATATTTTTTTTCAAGGACAAAAAAGAACTACTAATTGTAGTTCTTAATTTTCAAAATGGTGTCCCGCTGGAGATTCGAACTCCAGACCCTTTGATTAAAAGTCAAAT
>OIYS01000483.1_pt1 | contig 27940 bp, 25 predicted proteins | sample 1588271 | NCBI WGS metagenome assembly OIYS01 (sample SAMN03283286) | human gut metagenome | biome: human-associated habitat; material: feces | host: Homo sapiens | place: Peru | collected 2012
GGCATACCCATGTATTTCATTACGAATACCACCTTTATTTGTTTCTTCTGTACCCCGCCGCGTCGCGGTATTCGGGGTGTTCCTTTATGTAATCGTCCCTGTCTCCGCAGATTGTGTAATCGCACTTACAGCCGTCGGCACATGTGGCGGTGCGTACAAGCCTTGCATGCAGATACTCCATAGAGGCATAATCCACATTGCAAAGCGCGGGCATAATTTCGGTAAGACCGAACTGTTTCGCAAATTCCGCCGCGGGGCATGCCGTAAATTCATAATATATCGGTTTATCCTTATCAAACGGTGCGACATTCATCTCATAATCGTGCCATTTGTCGCAGCCCGCCTTTGCCCGCGTAAACGCCTTATACATAAGTTTTTTCCAAAAGGGCTTGTTGCAGTCTGCAAATTTCAGCCTGCGAAAAGATGGCAAAATAAGGTTTTCCTCAATTTCCTCAATTTCGCGAAAGCAGGTGACTGACTTACACACAGCATAATAGCTCATAATGGCTATACAGTCGTAGGTGCCGCCCTTGCCGTTGTGAAAATTCTTTTTACCGCCAAGGTCGGTGCGCCATTCCGAAAGAAACTCTGCGTATTTCAGCTGCACGCGCTCCCATATCGACTCCCTTTCCCCCGCGGGATAATGCAGGGTTATTTTATTTTGAATTTCTTTTTTGCAGGGCTTTGAATACAGCACATGACAGGCGCGGTCAAACTGCACTTCATTATCTTTCATTGTTCTTATTTCTCCGATACAATATTTTTTCAGATATATAGCGGCTGTAGGTTAGGATATGCTAACCGACGTTTCCCGAAAAGCCGCCGAACGGCGGCTTTTGTTTAAATTTATAATAATCCTTTTTATTCGATTTTTCAAGATGTATTTATTTTTCGTTTTCACCCTCGGAGAGCTTTTTATATTCCTCGCCCCATATCATCATGGAATCAAGAATGGGTTTAAGGCTGTGCCCGAGTTCGGTCAGCGAATATTCCACCCTCGGCGGCACTTCGGCGTAAACCTCGCGGTGAACAAGTCCGTTTTCTTCCATATTCCGCAGCTGTGCCGTTAAAACCTTTTGCGATACCGAGCCGACGGATTTTTTCAGTTCCCCGAAACGCTTTGTACCCGTTATCAAATCGCGCAGAATAAGCACTTTCCATTTATCGCCTATAAGCGTCAGCGTTGTTTCCACCGGGCAAGCCGGAAGGTCCTTTGCGTTAACGTTCATATCATACACTCCTCACGGTTTCTTTTTGTTACTTACATGCATATTATACCATACGGAACAATTCGCCGTCAAGCGCAGCGGAAAAATTTTTCAGGTCTTAAAGCCCCTGTTTATCCGATTGTTTCCTTTAAGTAACTACGGCACAATAAAGTGCGTACTTTACAAAGGGTTTGCGGATTTGTATAATAAAATCAGAAGTTAAACAGAACGGCCGCTGTGACGCTTAATAATTTAACCTACGGAGGAATTTATTATGAAAATCGCAGTTATTTGTGCAAACGGAAAAGCAGGCAGACTTATAACCGAAGAGACGGTTAACAGAGGTTTCGACGTTACCGCGGTAGTGCGCGGCGAAAATAAGACGGCTGCCGAAAAGGCAATTATCAAAGACCTTTTCGAGCTTACAAAAGAGGATTTTTCCGAATTCGACGTTGTTGCCGACGCCTGCGGCGGTTGGACGGCGGAAACAATTCCCGATATTCCGAAAGCCGCCGAATATTTGTGCGACTTATTATCGGGAACGGATAAACGCCTTATAATTGTAGGTGGCGCGGGAAGTCTTTTTGTAAACCCGGAGCATACGCTTACCGTGGCCGACGGACCCGATTTTCCCGACGCGTTCAAGCCGCTTGCCGCCGCACATCAGAAGCTACTTGACGGGCTCAGACAGCGCAGTGATGTAAAATGGACCTATATAAGCCCCGCCGCCGATTTCAGGGCGGACGGAGAGCGCACGGGAGAGTATACCCTCGGCGGCGAAGAGCTTTTGCTGAATTCCAAGGGTGAAAGCGTTATAAGCTATGCCGATTACGCCGTTGCCTTTACTGACGAAATTGAAAAAGGCGGCCACATAAACGAGCGTATAAGCGTAGTAGGCAGATAACAGTATTTTCGGCTGAAACCTCGCGGATTTATATATCTGCGGGGCTTGCCGATTTTATAAACGGAGGATAAGATGACGCAGGCTGAGAGAAGAATTTACCTTATTTCGGAACTGAAAAAAGAAAACCCGCAATATGCGGATATTTCCGTTCCGAATACCGCAGCAGAGCAAAAAATGCTGCTCCGCGCGCTTTTCAATGTGCGTATGCCGAGGAAAGCGGGCGCCGAGTTTTTAAAAATACAGGACGAATATTTAAAAGAGGAAATACGGCAAAAGGGCGTTACCGACGCAGAGTCTTTGAAACCTATACAGCCCGATATTTATTTATGGCAGGGCGATATTACCGCGCTTAAATGCGATTCAGTTGTAAATGCCGCAAACAGCGCATTGCTCGGCTGCTTTTACCCTAATCACGAATGTATCGATAACGCCGTGCATACCTTTGCGGGGGTTGAGCTTCGCCTTGCCTGCAGCGAAATAATGCGGAAAAAGGGTCATGCGGAAAAAACAGGCTGTGCCGAAATTACTCCCGCGTTTAATCTCCCTTGCCGTTATGTTATTCACACCGTGGGTCCCGTTATAAGCGGCGAACCGACCGAAAGTGACTGCGAATTGCTGCGTTCCTGCTACATATCCTGCCTTAAAAAGGCGGATGAATACCGTTTGAAAAACATTGCCTTTTGCTGTATTTCCACGGGTGAATTTCATTTTCCGAACGGCAAAGCGGCTGAAACGGCAATAAAAGCCGTAAAGAATTATAAAGCGGAAACGCAAAGTAAAATCAAGGTGATATTTAATGTTTTCAAGGATAAAGACCTCGAAATCTACCGAAGACTTCTCGGGTAATATTAAAAAACTTAAAACCGAGCTTAAATATGCCGACGCGGTAGTAATCGGCGCGGGCGCGGGGCTTTCGGCTGCGGCGGGTTTTGACTACGGCGGCGAGCGGTTTCGTAAATATTTTTCCGGTTTTGAAACAAAATACGGCTTTCACGATATGTATTCGGGCGGGTTTTACCCTTACGGCACCCCCGAGGAATACTGGGCGTACTGGAGCCGCCATATACTTATAAACCGCTATGATTGCCCTGTGGGAAAAGTGTATGAGGATTTGCTTTTGCTTATAAAGAACAAGGATTATTTTGTGCTTACCACAAACGTGGATCATCAGTTTCAGCGGGCGGGGTTTGATAAAAAGCGCCTTTTTTACACACAGGGCGATTACGGCCTGTTTCAGTGCATTAAGCCGTGTTGTCGGGAGACCTTTGATAACGAAGCGCTTATCCGCGAAATGGCAAAACGGCAAAGGGATATGAAAATCCCGGCGGAGCTTATTCCGAAATGCCCCGTGTGCGGCAGACCCGCAGCCGTAAACCTGCGCTGCGACGAAAAATTTGTACAAGACGAGGGGTGGTATTCCGCCGCCGAACGGTACGGCAATTTTATCCGCCGCCATGAGGGGCTACGCGTTCTGTTTTTAGAGCTTGGGGTCGGGTTCAATACCCCCGCAATAATTAAATATCCGTTTTGGCAGATGACCGCAAAGAACCCGAAAGCCGTTTACGCCTGCATAAATTACGGCGAAGCGCTCTGCCCCGATGAAATCGGGCAACGATCCGTTTGTATCAGCACGGATATAGCGGGTGCACTCCCTTTTTTATTCGATTAAACAACACACCCCGCAGCTGCTGTTATCGGCTGCGGGGTGTGTTTTCTTTTATTATCGTAAAGTGGCTTTATATATTACAGCTGCATTTAACGGTGATGTTTTCGGGCGCCGTCCAATTAACATGTATATTGCCGTTTTCATCACGCTTGCAGCTTACGGTTATTATACCCTCGGGCGTGGGGAATGTACCCTCTGCCCAATTAAGACCGCCTAAATCCGGCTTTATTTCCACCGTTTTGCACCCGGGGGAAAGTATATGTATTCCCAGCACCTCTTCCGCTAAAAACGCCGTCGGTGCAGATGACCACCCATGGCACAGGCTGTGGCGGAAACCCTTATAGCAGAAATCACCGTTATCCCCGTGAATATCGCTTTCGCCGCTTGCGGGTATTCTGTCTATCGGGGCGGCGTTTTCGGTCCACTTTATATCAAAGTCTTCCCAAAACGTGGTAGCGCCCGAGTCAAGCATTGCGCCGTAGTACTCTTTAAGCGCGCGCAGTGCAGCCTGCATGTCCTTTTTTGCCGCCGCCTTTAAAAGATAGTAGCTCATAAAGGTTGAAAAGCCCGCCGCGCCGCCTTTCAGTATTTCGTCGGCAGCTTTTTCCTCATCGCAGCAGCCCGCCAAGGAAATAATAGCCGCAGTCTGCTTGGCGCCGCAGAAATCCCATTTGCATTTTTTAAGTATTCCGGCTTTTTCACGGCACTGCGCGGCGGCGGCTTTATCGCCGCAGTACCCGCACAGCTCTTCCGCCGCTTTAAGGGCTGTAACAAGCAGCGCGCGGGAGCCGTATTTTCCCGCCTCGGTGCCGCTTGTGGGCCAATCGAGAAAATAGCCGCCGAGGCTGTCTTCCCCGTTATCGGATATTACGGAGTATATCTGCTTTGAAAGCGCAATTATATATTCCGCGTTCTCCTTTAAAAATTCCCCGCTGCCGGTGTAAAGGTACCAATCCCTTACTATTATCAGCCACCACAGCGAATATGTGGGAAATCCGTTCATCCATTCGGGCAGTGGCGTTGCGTTTTTAATATATTCAAGCGTTTGCGCCATAAGCGGAATATCGCCGAAAACGGTGCGCACGGTCAGCATTTCGGGGTGCATATCCCCCACCCACACAAGGCGGTCGCGCTTAATTCCGTCCCATATGTAATTTTGCAGGCACATATGGCAGGTATAAGCGCAGGTATCATATATTTTATTAAGCACGGGGTCGCTGCAGCTGAAAGTTCCGAGGTACGGCAGATCGCGGTATACCGCCACTGCCGACACGGATTTTATTACAAGCCCGGTATTTCTGCCCGTAAGCTCAAAAAATACAAACCGAAAGCCCGTTTCGTTAAAGGTCATATCACTAAACGGGCGAAGTTCTGTTTCAAAATCTCTTACGGCATGGTCGTTAGTGGCGTTTTTTTCGCCGATTTTGCTTAACGCTTCAGCCGCCGACTCGCCGCATACAATATGCGCTTTGGCTGTACCTGTTTCCCCGCAGGAATAGGTCATAACTCTTACGCAGCCGTTTATTTCTCTGCCGAAATCAAGAAGTACGCCTGCGTTTTCTCCCTCTTCCCCGTTTTCAAAAACGGTGCATTCAGGCTCTTTAAGCCCTATTTGCAAAGGCTTGGGCTTTGTAAGCGTTTCCGCATTTTTTACGTTCCCGAAAGCCTTAATTACTCTTACGGGGAAAATTGTTTCCCGTACCCGTTCATCATATAATTTCATAGCTTTTCCCTTTCGGTATTATTTATTGAGCTTATCGGGGTGGCGGGCGGCTACAACCGCAAAAGCGTCGTTCGCTATATCCGCCGCGAGGGCTATATCCTCATCGGTAACGGCGGCGTTCATAAAGTGGTTGTGGTGCGAGGCTAAGAAAAGCCCGCGCGATACGCACTCGGCTACCCACTCCTGGTGGAGCATAAGGCTGTTATCATTGGCAATTCTAAGGTAGAAAAGCGCCGGCTCGCCCGATACCACAAGGTCAAAGCCGTTTTCCTCAGCCGCCTTTTTAAAGGCAGAGGTGAGCTTTAAGCCCTTTTCTCTGAAAAGCGTGGGCGTGTCAAGGCGTTTCATTTTATTTATGCAGGCAATTGACGCGGCGAACGGCACGGCGCTCATCCAGTAAGAGCCTGTAAACGAAAGCGACGAAGCGGCGGTCTTCAAAAACTCTCTGCCGCAGGCGGCTGACATATTGTAGCCGTTGGCAAGCGCCTTGCAAAAGCAGATTATATCCGCTTTTATTCCGTAATAATGGTCGCTGCCCTTAATATCAAGCCTGAAACCCGTGCGCACATCGTCGAAAATAAGCACAATTCCGTGCTCGTCGCAAAACTTTCTTACCGCCTGCCACTTTTCGTTTGTGGAGCAAACGTTATCGTAAAAATTGCCGTGGTCGTAAGGCTGGGCTATAAGCGCGGCTATATCGTCATTTGTTTCCTCCCACGCCTTTTCGAGCGCGTCCATATCAAACCATGGCACAATAATGTTGTTCGCCACATCCTCGGGCAGTATACCCGGGTAATCGGCTTTCATAGCCCACGGGTCGTTGCCGTGATAGTAGCCCTTGAAAAAGACTACCTTTTTTCTGCGGGTGTGAGCGCGCGCGCACATTACGGAGAATGTTGTGGCATCTGTTCCGTTTTTCATAAAATAAGCCCAATCGGCGCTTTCCACCGTATCAACCAATAACTCCGCGCACTCCACCATTTTATAAGAGGGCGCGGTGGTACAGTTGCCGCTTTTCAGCTGCTCCAAAGCCGCCGCGTCAACCTCGGGGTCGTTATATCCCAGCACGTTCGGTCCGTAGGCGCACATAAAATCAAGGTAGCGGTTGCCGTCCATATCCCAAAAGTATGTACCCTCGGCTTTTGAGCTTATAAGCGGCCATTTTTCAAGCGGCAAAAAAAGCCCCTCGGAGGGCCCTAAATGCCCGTATATTCCCGACGGAATGACGTTCAGCGCGCGTTCAAACCATTCGCGGCTTTTGGTGTGTGAATATTCAGGATATTTGCTCATATGTATAACTCCTTTATTCTAAGTAAAGTGAAACGCGGTCGAGTATGCGGTTTATGTTATCCACCATAGAAAGCACGCCCGCCAGGCGTATGTTGCCCTTGCACATTTCGTTTATTGTGGAAACCGTACCCGAGAAAAGCCCGTTTGCAAGCTCTATGCTTGCAAATTCCATTACAGCGCGCGGGTCGGTGCAGGGCTTTTTAACCGTTGTAAAACGGTGGTCCTTTATGCTTATGGTAACGGCGGCTTTGTCCTTAATACCTAACTGCACATCGCCGTCCGGCGTGTTGGCGGCGGATATTTTCGCTATGCTCTCATTATTTGCAAGGGCTGATATTGCCCCCGCTATTACATACATGGTAAGCATGGTGTTTTCTTCAAAAAATGCGCGGTCTGCCATAGCGTCCTTACTCGGGCGCAGAATTTCGGTAAGCCTGTTTGTAAGGGCGGTAAAGGGTCCCGTTAAAAATTTAAGCAGGGTTATAGCGCCCTTTACGGGCACGCCGGGCTTTGAGTCGTTTATAAGCGCGTTGAATCTTTCGGGTGATGAAAAATTCATTTTGCAGTTGCACCCGTTGCTTCCCTCGGTTATTTTGCAGCCGTTTTTATCAAAATGAAAGGTACGGCAGGGTCCCTCTTTCACATCAAAGCAAAGGGAAACAGGCTTATTTATTCCATTTACTATTTCCTTTGCCTTGCTGTCAAGCACGCAAAGATTTTCAAGCGCGCCCAAAACGCCGTACATATTGGCATATGCCAACGCCTTTTGTTCAAGCATTTTTTATTCCTCCTAATTCTGTTCATCGAGCGATAAGCTAAAGCTCGGTATAAACTCTTTTAAAAATATATCAGCCTCGGGGCATTTAAGGGCATCAATTGCCGCTCTGAGCGTTTTTTCTGCTACCGCAAATTCGCGGTTGCCCATATTAAGCTCTTCTATGCACTTTATAAGCGCCGATAGCTTGTCCGCCGCTTTTACAAGGCGGGCGGTGTCCTTATCGGGCGAATAGAGCGCGGCAAAATCCTCCTTAAAATCCTCGGGCAGCATATCGGTAAGTCTTTTTTCGGCTGCCTTTTCAATATCCTTATACACTTCTTTTATTTCGCTGTTGTAATATTTAACGGGGGTGGGCATATCGCCGGTTATAATTTCGGGCGTATCATGGTACATTGCCGCCACCGCCGTGAAATTCGCATTGTAGCTTTTGCCAAGTCTCTTATTGCCTATAAGCGCCAGCGCATGGGCTATCTGCGCGGTTTCAAGCGAATGCTCACTTAAATTTTCGCGCCGCGTGTTGCGCATAAGCCCCCAACGGTATATATTTTTCATTCGGGACATCATAGCATAAAAATGATTTTGCAAAATTTTCACTTCCTTTATTGAATATTATATCATTAACTGTTATAATATCAATAAGATATTTAAAAAAAGGATGTATCAAATGAATTTTTCTTATTCCAAACAGACTCTTTTGCGCCCGCAAAAGGAAAAATATCTTTCTGCGTTTTTTATAGCGCTCACCGTGGCGGCGGCGCTTTTTGTACCCTATATGATTATGGGCGAGGGATATTTCACCTTTTACGGCGATTTTAACGTGCAGCAGATTCCGTTTTACATGCAGTGCCACAAGGCGGTAAAATCGGGCAACATTTTTTGGAGCTGGACTACCGACCTCGGCGCTAATTTCATAGGCTCATACAGCTTTTACCTGCTCGGCAGCCCGTTTTTCTGGCTTACCGTACCTTTCCCAAACTGGATGGTGCCCTACCTTATGGGTCCCCTGCTTATACTTAAATTCGCCTGCGCCGCGTTTACCTCGTATTTCTACATTCGCCGCTTTACAAGAACCCCGCAGGCGGCGCGGCTGGGCGCGTTGCTTTACGCTTTTTCGGGCTTTTCAATTTATAATATTTTCTTTAACCACTTTCACGAGGCGATTATCGCTTTCCCCGTTTTGCTTTTGGCGCTTGAGCAGCTAATAACCGAAAACCGCCGTATGGTTTTCGCGCTGAGTGTTGCGCTTTGCGCCGTTACAAATTACTTTTTCTTCTTCGGAATGGTCGTTTTCACGGTGATTTATTTCTTCGTGCGGCTTTTCTCTGGCAATATAAAGGTAAAATTCTCCCGCTTTATCGCGCTTATTTTTGAGGCGGCGCTCGGCGTTTGTTTGTCCGCTTTCCTCTTATTACCGAGTATTCTCGCGATAATTGATAACTCCCGCGTTTCAAGCATTTTGCTCGGGTGGAATGCCATAATGTACGGTAAGGAGCAGATATACGGCAATATAATTGAGTGTTTCTTCTTCCCGCCCGATATTCCCGCGCGCCCCGTGTTCTTCCCGGGCGCTAACGTAAAGTGGTCTTCCCTCGGGGGCTGGCTGCCGCTTTTCAGTATGGTGGGCGTTTTTGTTTGGTTTTCGCAAAGAAAAAATCACTGGCTTAAAATGGTTATAGGTATTTGCATTTTTATGGCTATGGTGCCGTTCCTCAACAGCGCGTTTTACGCCTTTAACACCTCGTATTACGCGCGGTGGTTCTATATGCCCATACTTATGATATGCCTTGCAACCGTTTCTTTAACAGAGGACAGCACCGTAAACTGGCGCTCCGGCTACAAATGGGTTTTGGGCATAACATTAGCAATAACTCTTGTTATCGGCTTTTTCCCGCAGGAGGATACCGAGCACAAGGGCAAGTATATTTTCGGGCTTTACTCGCAGAGTGAGGACGGTATGTACGTCTTCCGCTTTTGGATAACCTGCGCCGTTGCGATTTTAAGTCTTATAATACTGGGTATGCTGCTTAAAGTGCTTAAAACCGACCGCCGGGCGTTTTACAGGGGCGCCACCGCCTGCGTTTGCATTATAGCCGTAGTTTACGGCAATATATTTATCGCCTGCGGGCGCTCGCATTCCTATGAAATTAAAGAGGTTATGATTGATAAGCTGATTGAGGGCAAGGTTGACCTTGAAAAGAGCGATAACTACCGCATAGACGTATATGACGGGGTTGACAATACCTCCATGTACTTAGGCTACCCCGGTATTAACGCCTTTCACTCGGTAGTGCCCGCCTCGATATTTGAGTTTTACGATTATATAGGCGTTGATCGCAGCGTGGGCAGCCGCCCCGATACCGACCAGGCGGCAATTCGCCCCCTGCTTTCGGTAAAATACCTTTTAAACCGCAAGGACAGCGACTCAAAGAGCTTCCTTGATGAAGACGATGAGCCTAAAATGCCGAATTACGAATACATTAAAACCGACGGCGGCTATTACGTTTACGAAAACAAGAACTACATTCCCTACGGCTTTTCGTACGATTATTATATGAGCTACAATTTCTGCGATGAATACTCAAAATCAAGCCGCGCGGCAATGATGCTCAAAGCCATACTTTTAACCGATGAGCAGATAGAAAAGTATAAGGACATTCTTGAAAATATAGAGCAGCTTGAAATGCCGCCGTTCGGCAGCGAAGAAACCGGCACTACCCTCTCGCAGACCGACAGCGCCATGGAGTACGACTGCGAAAAGCTGCGCGAAACCGCGGCTTACAGCTTCAAGCGCGATAACACGGGCTTTACGGCAGACGTAACAAGAGACAGGGAAAATCTCGTTTTCTTCTCTGTACCGTATGACAAGGGCTGGAGCGCCGCCGTAAACGGCGAACCCGCCGAAATTGAAAAGGTAAACGCCGGGTTTATGGCGGTTAAAGTCGGTGCGGGCAGCAGCCGCATACGCTTTGAGTATAAGACCCCGGGGCTTGTTTTGGGGCTTGAAATAACGGGCGCCGCAGCAATACTTCTGCTTATATACCTGCTTTTCTTCAGGCTTTACTCCAAAAAGCACCCGTCGGATACCGCCTACCCCGAGGGCGACCGCCTTATTGAAAAATGGCGAGCACAGGATAAAGAGGATGCGGAAAGAATACTCGCCTCAACATTCCCCGAGGATATAAAGCCGAGCATTTTGGACGACGATACCGCGCCGGATATTGATATTCCGCATATTGAAGAGGGCTTCAGCGGCGGGTTTACAATTGATACCGACCTTTTTGGAAACAGCGATAACGACGATAACGGCAGTAAGGAGGAATAATTATGCAAAACTCACGCAAGGTAATAAAGCTGTGCCGCATACTCACCGAAGTATCAATAGTGCTTTTAATAATTATAACCGTGTTTCTGCCGTTCGGAATTTCGTGGTATGTTGAAACCATGCACCGCTCGCAAACGCTGCCCGCCACCGTTATGGTGACCTGCTACCCCTGCGCGCCCTTTGTGGGCATTGCACTTTTTATGCTGCGCCGAATACTCATACGCGCATACGGCGGCGTGTTCTTTACAGGTGCCAATTCAAAGGATATAAGGGTAATATCGGGCTGCTGCGCGGTAATAGCCGTTATAACCCTTATTGCGGGGCGGTATTACCTGCCGTTTTATATAGTGGGCTTTACCTTTGCCTTTTTGGCGCTGCTCACCTTTTCGGCAAACGCCATTTTAGCGGCGGCAAACGAAAAGATGAATAATACCCCTTGACTTTAATACGGCAATATGCTATTATAATTAAAATAAGATCTTTAAGCAGGGTGCTGTGACGCCGGCAAGATTGTAAACCGTAAAAAAACCGATTAACGTATCGGTATGTTTTGTTGCGCTTACGACCTGCTTAAAAAGCGGGTCGTTTTTTTAGGAGCAGATTATGACACTGAACAATGCCTTTGTTTACCGAAACGGTAAAACAGAACAGCAAAATTACGAATTATCGGTCGGCAATGTCGGCTTTCTTTCCGATTTTAATAATCTTTATATTTTCCCGGCTTTCTGTGATGTTCATGTGCATTTCAGGGAACCGGGATTTTTTTACAAGGAAACAATAAAAACAGGCTCACTTGCAGCGGCACGCGGCGGCTATACCGACGTTTGCACAATGCCGAACCTTAACCCCGTGCCCGACAGCGTGGAAAACATAAAAAAGCAGATAGAAATTATCGAAAAGGACGCGGTTGTGCGCGTTCACCCCTATGCCGCAATAACCGTGGGCGAAAAGGGCGAAACGCTTACAAATATGCAAGCCTTAGCCCCCTACTGTATAGCCTTTTCGGACGACGGCAAGGGCGTGCAAAGCGAAGCTATGATGCGCTCGGCTATGCTTAAAGCGAAAGCGCTCGGGAAAATTATAGCCGCCCACTGCGAGGATAACTCGCTGCTTTGCGGCGGATACATTCATAAAGGCGAATACGCCCGCCTGCATGGGCATAAGGGCATATGCTCTGAAAGCGAGTGGAAACCCATTGAAAGAGATTTAAGGCTTGCAAAGGAAACGGGCTGCAAGTACCACGTCTGCCACATTTCCTGCAAGGAAAGCGTGGAACTGATACGAAAAGCCAAGGCGGAGGGCGTGGACGTAACATGCGAGACCGCGCCGCACTACTTAATATTTAACGATATGGATTTAAAAGAGAGCGGCAATTTTAAAATGAACCCGCCGATTAGAAGCGAAGAGGACAGGCAGGCGTTAATACAGGGCTTGCAGGACGGCACTATAGATATGATAGCCACCGACCACGCGCCGCACAGCAGTGAAGAAAAATCGCGGGGGCTGCAGAATAGCCTTATGGGCGTTGTGGGGCTTGAAACCGCATTTCCCGCGCTTTACACCTATCTTGTAAAACCGGGAATTATAACGCTTGAAAGGCTTATTGAGCTGATGGCGACAACCCCGCGCAGGCGGTTCGGTTTAGAGAAAACCGACGATATTTGCGTTTACGATTTGCAAAGCGAATATAAAATTGACCCCTGCGAATTTAAAAGCAAGGGCAAAAGCACGCCGTTTGACGGGCTTACGGTAACAGGCAAAAACTTACTTACAGTATGCGGAGGTAAAGCAGTATGGAATATAACAGAAAATTAGTGCTTGAAGACGGCGCCGAGTATTACGGCACGGGCTTCGGCTACACGGGCGACGCGGTGTGCGAAATAGTTTTTAATACCTCTATGGTGGGGTATCAGGAAATAATATCCGACCCCTCATACACCTATCAGGCGGTGGTTATGACATACCCGCTTATAGGCAACTACGGCACTGCCGACGAAGACTACGAAACCAAAAACCCCACAATAGGGGGGCTGATAGTAAGGGAGTATAACGACCTGCCATCTAACTTCCGCTATACCAAAACCTTATCGGAAGTAATGGAAGAATATAAAATACCGGGGCTTGCGGGTATAGATACCAGAAAACTTACCCGCAGTATACGCGATTTAGGCTCGCGCCGCGGAATTATAACAAACGCCGATACGCCGACAGAAGAAGCGCTTGAAAAAATCAAGAACACCCCCGTGCCGCACGACGCAGTGGCGCATGTAAGCTGCAAAAAGCGCCGCTATTCAAGAACGGCTAACGCAAAATACAACGTTGTGGCGATTGACTGCGGAATAAAACTCAACATTATCCGCTCGTTAAATGCGCGCGGGTGCAATGTTACGGTAATGCCCTACAACACCTCTGCCGCAGAGGTTGAAAAAATGAAGCCCGACGGCATTTTCCTCTCAAACGGACCGGGCGACCCCGAGGACGTTATACCCGTAATTGACCTTGTAAAGAAATTAAGGGGTAAATACCCGATATTCGGTATTTGCTTAGGGCATCAGATGATATGCCTTGCCTGCGGGGCTGAAACATATAAATTAAAGTTCGGTCACCGCGGCGGAAACCACCCCGTTAAAAACCTTGAAACGGGAAAAATTGAAATAACCTCGCAAAACCACAGCTATGCCGTAAACGAAAAAAGCCTTGAAAACACGGGACTTAAAGTTACCCACATAAACCTGCTCGATAACACGGTTGAAGGCGTAAGCGACGAAAAATCAAAGATGTTCAGCGTGCAGTACCACCCCGAAAGCGCGCCCGGCCCGCAGGACAGCGCTTATTTATTCGATAAATTCACGTCTCTTATGGAGGAAAACAAAAATGCCTAAAAGAACCGACATAAAAAAGATACTCGTAATTGGCTCAGGTCCTATTGTAATAGGTCAGGCGGCGGAGTTCGACTATGCGGGCACGCAGGCATGCTTGGCGCTTAAGGAGGAGGGGTACGAGGTAGTTCTCTGCAACTCAAACCCCGCAACCATTATGACCGATACATCTATTGCCGACAAGGTGTATATGGAGCCGCTAACCCTTGAATACTTAGCAAAGGTAATACGCTATGAGCGCCCCGACGCAGTACTGCCCGGCATTGGCGGGCAAACGGGACTTAACCTTGCTATGCAGCTTGAAAAAAAGGGCGTTTTGCGCGAGTGTAATGTAGAGCTTTTGGGAACCTCAAGCCGCAGCATTGAGCGTGCCGAGGACAGGGAGCTTTTTAAAGAGCTTTGCGAAGAAATAGGCGAGCCTGTTTTGCAATCGGTAATAGCCGAAAGCCTTGAAGAGGGTCTTGCAGCCGCAAAGGAAATAGGCTACCCCGTAGTTTTGCGCCCCGCCTTTACCTTGGGCGGCACGGGCGGCGGCTTTGCCGATAACGAGGAAGAATGTGCCGAAATATTAAGGGGCGCTTTGGAGCTTTCCCCCGTTCACCAGGTTTTGGTTGAAAAAAGCATAAAGGGCTATAAGGAAATTGAATACGAGGTAATGCGCGATAATAACGACACGGCAATTACCATTTGCAATATGGAAAACGTTGACCCCGTGGGTATTCACACGGGCGACTCAATTGTAGTTTGCCCCTCGCAGACCCTTACCAACAAAGAGTACCATATGCTGCGCGACAGCGCCCTTAAAATCATACGTGCCCTTAAAATTGAGGGCGGCTGCAATGTGCAGTTTGCGCTTGACCCGCTTTCATTTAACTACTATCTTATTGAGGTTAACCCCCGCGTTTCGCGCTCCTCCGCCCTTGCAAGCAAGGCAAGCGGCTACCCGATAGCGCGCGTCAGTGCCAAAATATCGGTAGGTATGCGCCTTGATGAGATTATGATAGCAAACACCCCCGCCTCATTTGAGCCGGCGCTCGATTATGTCGTTACCAAAATGCCGCGTTTCCCGTTTGATAAATTCTCATCGGCTAACAATAAGCTTTCCACCCAAATGAAAGCCACGGGCGAGGTTATGAGCGTGGGCAGAACGATTGAGGAAAGCCTGCTTAAAGCCGCAAGGTCGCTTGAAATAGGCGTAAACCACCTTTATATGAAGAAGTTTGAAGCTTTTTCGGACGACGAAATGTTAAGCTATATAAAGGACGGCACCGACGACCGTATTTATGCAATTGCAGAACTCCTGCGCCGAAAGACCGATATAGGCATGATTTGCAACGCCACAAAAATAGATATGCTTTTCCTTGAAAAGATAAAGAACATAGTTAAAACCGAGAACAAGCTGCGCGAGCATATAGGCGATACCGACACGCTGTATACCGCTAAAAAGCTCGGATTTTCCGATGCATTTATAGGTAAGCTATGGGGTATGACGGGCGAGGAAATTTATAAAATAAGGGAAAAGCACGGTATGTTCCCCGTTTATAAAATGATTGACACCTGCGCCTCGGAATTTGAAAGCTATATCCCCTATTTTTACTCGACCTATGAGGACGAAAACGAATCGGTGGTATCGGATAAAAAGAAGATAATAGTTTTAGGCTCGGGCCCTATAAGAATAGGTCAGGGCGTTGAGTTTGATTACTCCACCGTGCACGCGGTTACCACAATTAAAAAATCGGGGTATGAAGCGATAATTATAAACAACAACCCCGAAACCGTTTCGACCGATTACACCTGCTCGGATAAGCTCTACTTTGAGCCGCTCTGCACCGAGGACGTTATGAATATTATCCACCTTGAAAAGCCGATAGGTGTTATAGCGTCTCTCGGCGGGCAGACCGCCATAAACCTTGCCGAAAGCCTTAAAAACCGCGGGGTTAAGATTATCGGTACCGATTGCGAGGCAATAGACCGCGCCGAAAACCGCGATTTATTTGAAAAGGTGCTGAAAGAGCTTAACATCCCCCAGCCACAGGGCAAGGCGGTAACCAAAATTGAAGACGGCGTAAAAGCCGCCGAGGAAATCGGCTACCCCGTGCTTGTGCGCCCCTCGTTCGTATTAGGCGGTAGGGCTATGCAGATAGTGGCGGACGAAGAACAATTGCGCCGATACCTCCGTACCGCGGTTGAAATTGACGAGGATAAGCCTGTGCTTGTTGATAAATATATTTCAGGCAAGGAGCTCGAGGTGGACGCCATTTGCAACGGCAAGGACGTTTTCGTACCGGGAATTATGGAGCTTGTAGAGCGCACGGGCATACACAGCGGCGACTCAATAAGCGTGTACCCCACATTCAGCATAAGCGAGAAAGTGCGCGAGACAATACTTGATTATACAAAGCGGTTAGGACTGGGCATCGGCATAATAGGGCTTTACAACATTCAGTTTATTGTTGATAAAAACGATAATGTGTTTATAATAGAAGTAAACCCGCGCTCTTCAAGAACCGTTCCGTTCCTTTCAAAGGCTACGGGTTTCAGCCTTGCCGACATTGCAACGCTGGTAATTTTAGGCAAAAGCCTTAAAGAGCAGGGATTTGATAAAATTTACCCGGGCGATAAAAAGCGCTGGTATGTAAAAGCCCCCGCGTTCTCTTTCTCAAAGCTAAGAGGGCTTGACGCTTACCTGTCACCCGAAATGAAATCCACGGGCGAAGCCATAGGCTACGACGATAAGCTCACCCGCGCGCTTTACAAAGCGCTTAAAGCCAGCGGCATGAACGTTATGAACTACGGCACGGTGCTTGCCACCATAGCCGATAATGATAAGGAAGAGGCGCTGCCGCTTATTAGCCGCTTTTACAATATGGGCTTTAACATTCAGGCAACCGCGGGTACGGCTGAATTTTTAAAGCAAAACGGAATACGCACCCACGCTGTAGGGAAACTTAGTGACGGAAGTAAAGAAATAACCGACGCAATACGCCAAGGGTATGTAACCTACGTTATAAACACGCGGGATATGAACTCATCGGGAGTGCTGTCGGACGGGTATGAAATCCGCCGCTGCGCAGTTGAAAACAACGTTACAATGTTTACGTCGCTTGATACCGTTAAGGTACTGCTTGACGTGCTTGAAGAGACTACCCTCGGAATATCCACAATAGACGCTTGAAAGGAAACGCTATGAAACAGGATTTTTACGAAATTACGGAAAATAAGCAAATAGCCCCCTCGGTTTTTAAAATGGTGCTTGCCGGCGACACCTCGCCCATTACAGCGCCCGGGCAGTTTGTAAATATTAAAATACCCGAATTTTACCTGCGCCGCCCTATTTCGATTTGCGATTGGGATGATAAGAGCCTTACAATTATTTACAAGGCAGTAGGCGACGGAACAAGCGCTTTAAGCCGCATAAAAAAGGGTGAAAAATTAGACCTTTTAATATCCCTCGGCAACGGGTACGATACCTCGCTTTCGGGCGATAATCCCCTGCTTATAGGCGGCGGCGTGGGCGTTCCTCCCCTTTTCGGGCTGTGCAAAAAGCTCATTTCGGAAAATAAGACCGTAAATGTAATTTTGGGCTTTAACACAAAATCGGAAATATTTTTGGAGGATGAGTTCCGCGCGCTCGGCGCTAACGTTGCCGTTACCACGGCGGACGGCTCTTACGGGCTTAAAGGCTTTGTAACCGCCGCAATGGAATATGCCGATTACAGCTATTTTTACACCTGCGGACCTAAACCGATGCTAAAGGCGGTAAACGCCGCCACGAAGACCGGCGGTCAGTTCAGCTTTGAAGAACGTATGGGTTGCGGCACGGGCGCCTGCATGGGCTGCACCTGCAAAACAAAAAATGGTCCTAAGCGCGTTTGCACCGAAGGTCCCGTGTTTTTAAGGGAGGAAATAGAATGGTAAATACATCTGTCAACCTCTGCGGAATAAGCCTTACAAACCCCGTAATTCCCGCAAGCGGTACTTTCGGCTTCGGCTATGAGTTTACAAGGCTTTATGATATAAATATTTTAGGCTCAATTTCCCTTAAAGGCACCACAAAAGAGCCGCGTTTCGGCAACCCCACGCCCAGAATTGCCGAGTGTCCGAGCGGGCTTTTAAACGCGGTGGGGCTGCAAAACCCGGGGGCGGAAAAGGTTTTAAGCCACGAGCTTAAAACACTTAAAGCGGTTTACAAAAAGCCCGTTATGGCGAATGTAAGCGGTTTTTCGGTAAACGACTATGTTTCGGCTGTTGAAACGCTTAATACGGACGACTGCATAGGTTGGTTTGAAATAAATATTTCCTGCCCGAACGTTCACGGCGGCGGGCTTGCTTTCGGCACAAGCGCAGAAAATGCCGCGGCGGTTACAAAAGCGGTAAGGGCGGTTACGGATAAACCGATAATTATTAAGCTCTCCCCCAATGTGACCGATATTACCGAAATCGCCAAGGCGTGCGAGGCTGCGGGAGCGGACGGCGTATCGCTTATAAACACCCTGCTCGGTATGAAAATAGACCTTAAAACCAAAAAGCCCCTGCTTGCAAACAAAACGGGCGGGCTTTCGGGCCCTGCGGTAAAGCCTGTGGCGGTCAGAATGGTGTATCAGGTATATGAGGCGGTAAAAATACCTATTGTAGGTATGGGCGGAATATCCTCGGCAGAAGACGTTTTGGAGTTTATGCTGGCGGGCGCCGCCGCAGTAGAGGTGGGCGCTGCCAACCTTATAGACCCTTATGCCTGCAAGAAAATTATAGAAGACCTGCCGAGGGCAATGGAAAAATACGGCATAAATAATTTATGTGAAATTATAGGAGGAGCGCACAATGGGTAAGGACGTAATTATAGCCTGCGACTTTGCGGACAAAAAGACCTGCCTTGAATTTTTAGATAAATTCGAGGGCAAAAAACCGTTTGTAAAAATAGGAATGGAGCTTTTCTACGCCGAGGGCCCCGAAATTGTAAGGGAAATTAAGGCGCGCGGGCATAAAATATTCCTTGATTTAAAGCTGCACGATATTCCGAACACCGTGAAAAAATCAATGGCGGTACTCTCGCGCCTTGATGTTGATATGTGCAACCTGCACGCGGCGGGCACTGCCGCCATGATGACCGCGGCAATAGAGGGGCTGACAAGGTCTGACGGCACCCGCCCGCTGCTTATAGCCGTAACCCAGCTTACCTCAACAAGCGAGGACGCAATGCATAAAGATTTACTGATAAATGGTAAAATGGAAGACGTGGTTATGCACTACGCCGAAAACGCAAAAAATGCGGGGCTTGACGGCGTGGTGTGCTCCCCTCTTGAAGCGGCGGCGGTACATAACGCCTGCGGCGTGGGCTTTTTGACCGTGACGCCCGGCATACGCTTTGCCGACGGCGATAAGGGCGACCAATCGCGCGTTACCACCCCCGAAAAGGCAAAGGAAACAGGCAGCGACTATATAGTGGTGGGCAGACCCATAACCGCCGCACCCGACCCCATTGCGGCATACGAGCGCTGCGTTAAGGAGTTTATAGGGTAGTTCCCACAGCCTCCCCTGTGTAAAGGGAGCATAGAAACCGTTGCCTCCCCTGTGTAAGGGGAGGTGTCACAGCGTAGCCGTGACGGAGGGGTTGTTACAGGCTAAAGTATAGCGGAAAATTTAAACTTGAAGGAATACCCCTCAGCTAATTTAGACGTTAGATGTTAGACGGTAGACGTTAGATTAATACCCCTCAGTCAACTCCGTTGACAGCCGCTGACGGCGGCGGTCCCCTCTGTCAACTGCGTTGACGTCTCCCCACACCGTGGGGAGCAACCCCCTCTGTTTCGGCAAAGCCGAAAAGAAAGGAGCCTAAGACACCACCACACCAAATCTTCAAAAAGGAGTTAAGAATATGCAAGCTTATAAACACAAATTTATTGAATTTTTAGAGAGTGCCGGCGTGCTTAAATTCGGCGATTTCACCGCCAAAAGCGGCAGAAAAATACCCTATTTCATAAACGCGGGCGAAATTAAAACAGGCGACCAAATAAGAAAATTGGGCGAATTTTACGCAAAGGCATATTTTGAAAAGCTGGGCGATAAAAAAGCCGTGCTTTACGGACCTGCATATAAGGGAATCCCTATAGCGGTATCGGTAGCGGTTGCGCTTTCCGAAAGCGGGCTTGACGTGCCGTTTTTCTTCAACCGCAAGGAAGAAAAGGACCACGGCGAGGGCGGCGTTTTTGTAGGCTATAAACCGCAGGCGGGCGAAGAGGTTGTAATAGTTGAAGACGTTATAACCGCAGGCACGGCAATAAGGGAAAGTATGGCTGTTTTATCAAAGCTCGGTGACGTAAAGGTTGCCGCAACCTTTGTTATGGTAGACCGCTGCGAAAAGGGTCAGACCGAAAAATCGGCTATGGCGGAAATAAGCGAGGAATTCGGCTTCCCCGTTTACTCGGTAGTTAACGTTTACGATATTATAGAATACCTTGAAGATGACGAAAAAAACCGCGAAAACACAGACCGAATAAAGAACTATCTTAAAATAAACGGCGCAAAGGAATGATATTAAATGAGAAGTCTTATTGATATTTCGGAGCTTACAACGGGTGAAATTGAAGAGCTTATAAGCGTTGCAAACGATATTATAGCAAACCCCGAAAAATACAGTGAAAAATGCAAAGGCAAAAAGCTTGCCACTCTGTTTTTTGAGCCTTCCACCAGAACGCGCCTGAGTTTTGAGGCGGCAATGTTAGAGCTCGGCGGCAGCGTTTTAGGTTTTTCCGAGGCGCAAAGCTCCTCTGCCGCAAAGGGCGAAAGCGTGGCAGATACCGCAAAGGTTATTTCCTGCTATGCCGATATTATAGCAATGCGCCACCCGAAAGAGGGCGCGCCGCTTGTTGCCGCCCGTAATGCCTCAATACCCGTTATAAATGCAGGCGACGGCGGGCACTGCCACCCCACGCAGACCCTTGCAGACTTACTCACGATATACCGCGAAAAGGGCGGCTTTGATAATTTGACCGTTGGCTTTTGCGGTGACCTTAAATTCGGCAGAACGGTACATTCGCTTATTTCCGCGCTTATACGCTATAAGGACGTTCGATTTGTGCTTATTTCTCCAAATGAGTTAAAGCTGCCCGGCTATGTTAAGGATAAACTCGATAAAGAGGGCATTGAATATACCGAAACAAACAGCCTTGAAAGCTCAATCGTCGACCTTGATATACTTTATATGACCCGCGTGCAAAAGGAGCGTTTTTTCAACGAAGAGGACTATTTGAGACTAAGAGACACATATATTTTAACCCCCGAAAAAATGGCGCTCGCAAGCGAAAAATTACGCGTTTTGCACCCCCTGCCGCGCGTGAATGAAATAAGCGTAGCGGTAGACGGCGACAGTCGTGCCTGTTATTTTAAGCAGGTGCTTTACGGAAAATATATGCGTATGGCGCTTATATTAAAGCTTTTGGAGGTAAAGTGATGAACATTGATTCCATTAAAAACGGCATTGTAATAGACCACATAACCGCGGGCAAGGGTATGGAAATTTACCGCCTTTTGGGGCTTGAAGAGCTTGATTGCTCGGTAGCGCTTATAAAGAACGTCGCAAGTAAAAAATCCGGCAAAAAGGATATTATAAAAATCGACTCGGACTTTGATATTGACACCGATATTTTGGGCTTTGTAGACCCCGACGTTACCGTAAACATAATAAAGGACGGGCAGATTAAAGAAAAAAAGACAATCGAGCTGCCGCAGGAGCTTACAAACGTTTTAAAGTGCAAAAATCCGCGCTGCATATCATCGGTCGAGCAGGAGCTGCCGCATATATTCCGCCTTACCGATAAGAAGCACCGCGTTTACCGCTGCATTTACTGCGAAACGAGGGCGAAATAACCGAATAATGTCGAAACGGCGGATGTAATAAAAAACATCCGCTAAAAATTTTTTCAGCAGACATAATTCTCTCATTTTTTCACCTTTCGGGTCATATAATTTGATATGTAGGCTAAACGCCGAATGTAAAAAGGAAAGGTGATTAAATAATGAACGGTTTTTTCCCGGAAGGATGGAACACACAGGCGACGGACAGCAAAAAGACATTTACCCCCGCTTTTCTTGCGGACGCTAAGGAAAAGCAGACGGTTCTTGAAAGCACGGTTACAATGTGCGACGCCGCGCACAATCTAATAGTGGACCTCGGGTGTATGAGGGGCGTTATCCCGCGCGAAGAGGGCGCAATAGGCATAGCCGACGGCTCCACGCGCGATATAGCGCTTATCTCCCGTGTGGGCAAGCCGGTATGCTTTACGGTAAGCACTTTGGGTAATGATGAAAACGGCAAGCCTTATGCCGTTCTCTCCCGCCGAAGGGCACAGGAATTATGCCGCGGTTACATAACCGAGTGCCGCAGCACGGGCGATATTATAAACGCTAAGATTACTCATTTAGAGTCGTTCGGCGCGTTTTGCGATATTGGCTGCGGCAATATAGCCCTGCTGCCGATAGACGCAATATCCGTCTCGCGCATATCGCACCCGCGCGACCGTTTTTTCATAGGTCAGAATATACGGGTAATAATAAAAGGCATAGCGCCCGACGGCAAAATAACCCTATCGCACAAAGAACTGCTGGGCACTTGGGAGGAAAACGCCGCGCTGTTCTCCCCCGGGCAGACCGTAACGGGCGTTGTAAGAAGCGTTGAGGATTACGGCGTTTTTGTTGAGCTGACCCCCAACCTCGCAGGGCTTGCCGAGCCCAGACCCGACGTTGCGCTCGGTCAGCAGGCAAGCGTTTATATAAAAAGCATTATCCGGGAAAAGATGAAGATAAAACTAATAATAATTGACAGCTTTGAAAGCGAATATACCCCCGAAATAAAATACTTTTATAACGGAGACAGGCTGGAAAACTGGGAATACTCCCCTGCCGAATGTTATAAGCACATATCAACAAAATTCTGCGGATGAGAACAGCCCCGCGTTATCCGATTATGTCGGATAACGCGGGGCTGTTAAAATTTAAAACGTATTAAACTATTTCCAAATCGTCGCGGTCGCGCAGCATATATTTTTTAAGAGGCGTAAGGCTTGCTATCCAGTAAAGTAAGCCGCCCAAAATAGCGTCAAAGCCGCTGCCCGTAAATATCAGGAATAAGGGGCTCTGAATATTCCCCGTTAACGGATTGTATACAAAAAGAATCGTTACAACGCAGGAAATAATAACGCAGGCAATACCTACAAGATTGAAGCCCGCTGTGAATTTGTACGCGTCGTGACCCTCAATAAAGTACGCTGATTTTAAGGAAAGTTTTCTCTTTTTAACAACCAGATAATCGGCTACTATCATACCGATAATGGGTGCCTGAATAAACGCCGCTATTGAAATAAAAGCACCGAAATGCTCCTCAACGCCGCCCCATACCGTTAAAACGCTTACATACACCATAGCTATAAGCACCATGAGCTTGTAGCTGACCTTGGGCATGCCGCTCTTTACGATCATGCAGTTAACATAGGAGCCTGTTCCCTGCGTGCCTACATTTGCAAACGCAACAAGCAAAAGACTTAAAAGCGCGAAACCGCTGCCGCAGAGTTTTGAAAGCATGGTTGTGGGGTCGCTTTCGTATACGCCCGTGCGAACGAACATAGCCAGCGCCATAACGCCGCCCGCAGCCACAAAGAAAGGAGCGATAACGCCGTAAGCCAACGAAGTTCCCCAATATCCGCCGCGCTCGGTTTTAGCCAGTCTCGGCAGTACAAGCGCCTGTGTTGACCACGAAAAAGCAAATGCCACATTTCCCTCGGCAGATGTCATAAACGCCTGCAAGGGGGTCATTTCGCCGCCCAAATCGGGTTTTACGGCAATAATATCGGAAAAAGGCACAGCGGTAAAGCAAAGCACAACTACCACAACGCCCACCGCAAGCAGCGCCGTTACCAAAAAGCGGTTTGTCCACTTGATTACCGAGGGTCCCGCCAGCGCTATAAGCGTGCCGAGCACAACGCAAAGGCAGCCGAGAACCGGTCCCCATATAGCTTTATTAAGCACAATTCCGAACCGTTCCGCAAGATTTATCATAGATGATGAAAACAATCCCGCGGCAACCGCGTACCAACCGAAATTGGCAACGCTTATTATCGTAGAGAGTATGGCGACTCCCCTTTTGCCCAAAACCGACCTTAACCATATCCAAAGGTCAATTCCGTACCTTGTTGCAAATACAACGGGCAGACATTCAATTAAAACCCACACAATGTTAAAGCAGAAAATGTTTATTAACATTCTGCTGAAAGAAAGATACTGCGCAACATAAGCGCCCTGTGTGTAGCACCATGTAGCGATTGCGAAACCGCTGGTTGAAAGAAAAAGGTCTATAAACGAGTACTGCCTGTCTTTTTTAAGCATAGGCACAACGCCTGTGACCGTTTCCTGACGTATGTATTCATCTTTACTTGCCGCCATTATTTAATCACCCCCAACATACATGCCGCTATAAGCCCCAAAGAAACTATAACCGAAACCGCGATTATAATATAATCGACCTTGGTCATTTTTTTCGGGAACTCATAGGTATCGGATTCCATTTCTTTTAGCCGTTCTTCCGTTTCCTGATAGATCAGCTGTTCAATAGATTTTTGTTCCATTGTTCTCCTCCTCAATTTTTATACAAATCCAAAGCGAGCTTTCCGTACTGCTTTGAATATTTGTACCAGATGTAAAGATACTCCCCCGTGTGCTTAGCGCATTTTTCCTGATAAAGCGCCCATAAGAACCAAAAATACGCAAGCAACGCCACATAACCTATATAATGCCTGCGTTCTTCCGGGGTCGGCTTGCGGTCAAGGTAAATTTCTATCACCTTTTCCGCCTGCTCTACCGTATAGTCCGAGCAGGCTATAAACGTGCCTATATCGCTGCCCGGGTCGGACATTCCCGCATACTCCCAGTCGATAAGGTACATTTTCCCCTGCCTGTCCAAAAGGAAATTAGGGTCATAGCTGTCGCAATGGCAAAGGCAGGGCGTGCTGTTTTCCTTTTTCAGGTATTCGTTAATTGAATTCATCGTTTCCCTGAGCTCTTCCATTCCGGTGAAATCAGAGGTATCCGAGCCGTCGAGCTTCGCGTAAAAATCGTTGATTTTTTCCCAAATATCAAATTTCCCGCTTACCGAAATTCCGCTTGTGTGCAGCTGCCGCAGCATTTTCATTGCCTGCCCTACCTGCGCTTCGTTGTGGTAATCAAGCGTGGCTGCGTCCTCAATATAATGGGATATCTTCCAGCCCTTTGATTTGTCTATGTAAATAAAGGTATCGTCAAGCCCCAATTTCTTTGCCGCGTCCATCGCCTCCGCCTCTGCTCTGCGGTTGATATAAACGTCCGTTCCTACGCCCGGGTGGCGATAAACATACTGCTTTCCGTTGCAGGAGAACTTAAAGGATAGATTTGTAAGCCCTGTTTTTATGGGTATTATATTTTCAATGTTTTCGGGTTTGCACTTCAGCACCGAGCAGATATTATCAAATATAAACGAATCGGTGTTTGTTATGTACTCGCTGTCGAAAGTTCTCAACTCGTCAAGCGAGTCGAATTCTCTTATTCCGCCGTCATATTTCTTTATGTACATTTCAAGCTCGGTAATATGCCGCGCGTAAAGATCTTCCCAAAGCCCTGTTCTTGTAATCAGGCTGTCGTATTCCTTTTCGAGAATTTTTGTAAACGTCTCGCTGAATTTGCGGTCATAGTAAACATGACCTATCATGTACCATGCGTCCTGCCCACCGAAACTTACCTTTGTAATGCGGCCCTTGCTGTCGGTCGTAAGGCAGTATTCGTCGGTTTTTCCCTCGCTGTACATTGCCGAGTAATACGCTCTGTAAACATACTGCTCAAACGGGTTGAACTCAAAATAATTGTCCGATGAGCAGATATATGTATTTTTCAGCTTTTCCTTAACAAGCATAAGCGTAGACGGGTTGTTATAAAGGTGGTAATTCTCATTCACAACGATTTTTACCCCGAATTTTTCCTCAAGGTAAAACAGCTTTTCTTTCATATAGCCTACTACAACCGTAATATCGTCTATTCCGGCGGACTTTAATTGAAGAATTTCACGCTCAATTAAAATCTCGCCCTTGACTTTAAGAAGAGCCTTGGGCTTTTCGTAAGACAGCGGGGCGAACCTTGTGCTCATTCCCGCCGCCATAATTACGGCGTTATCAACCTTATGCGGCGCCAGCGCTTCGATTCCCGCAGGCGTAACAGCCATTTTGCCGTCAATGTATCCCGCGGCGGATAATTCCTTTATAAGCGCGTTTACGCTGCCGAGCGATTTATCCATACCCTGCGCCACCGAGCGCTGGGATAAAGGCTTTTCGCTGTTTTGGTGCTTCAGAATATAGTACAATCCGTCAAACATGGATTTTGTTAACATACTCAACACTTCCGTAATGTTCATTTTTTAGAGACATCCCTCATATTATGAACTATGCGGAACGTTTTGTCAAGTGTTTTTGTAAAAAAATAGGCTCCCCTCTATTTGCTATCGCAAAAGAAGTGAGCCTATTGGATTGCAAATTGGCTCCCCTGTGTAAGGGGAGCTGGCAACGGAGTTGACTGAGGGGTTGTTACAAACTAAAGTATAGCAGAAAATTTAAACTTGAAAGAATACCCCACAATTTAGGCGTTAGATTTTAGACATTAGATTTTAGAGAATACCCCTCAGTCAACTTCGTTGACAGCTGCTGACTGCGGCGGTTCCCTCTGTTTTGACTATTGTCTGTGGGGAGCCTATGGGCAGCACAAAAAATCCCTTGCGAAACATGTAAAAATTTGTTATAATTAATACGGATGACAACTATATAAGGAAACAGGATGCGATAGTGTGGCTTTAAGAAAAGGAAGTATTGAAATTAAAAACAGAATACTTTCTGTTTGCGTGCGTTTGTTTTTGGAGCAGGGGTATAATCAAACGCCGATAAGTCAGATAATTAAAGAGGCGGGCGTATCCGCAAGTACTTTTCAGAATATTTTCCGCACAAAGGACGGAGTTTTGACAGAACTGATTGAATTTATGTTCAGCGGGCAGTTCAGCGCGGCACGCGGCATTGCGGGCAATGCGCTGCCGCCTGTGTATACATATGCCGCGGAAACGGCAATACAGCTGGTTCTTACCGAGCTTAACGAAAATTTGCGCGATGTTTATTTAGAGGCGTATACCGTTCGGGCAACCGCGGAATATATTCATCAGCAAACGGCGATGGAGCTGTATAAAATTTTCGGCGGGTATTTCCCGGGGTACAGCGAGAGCGATTTTTACGAAATGGAAATCGGCACGGCGGGCATTATGCGCGGATATATGGCAGAAAAGTGCAATATACATTTTCCGCTTGAAAAAAAGCTGGAGCGTTTTCTTTCACTTTCGCTTACGGTGTACAGAGTACCGGAGGAGGAGCGGGAAAAAATTATATCATATATTAAGAAAACGGACGTTCGCAAGGTTGCAAACGAGGTTATGCAAAAGCTGTTTGCCGCGCTTGAAATGCGCTTTGACTTTACGTTAAGCTGAAATTTTCCGAAAGAAGGGCGGAAATATGCCGGAAAAGAAAAATATCAACAAATTCAGCGGAAAACATTTTCAGTTTGATAACTTGTTTTTGGAACACCCGCTTAAATGCGGGTTTATTGATTTATACCAGATAGGCGAGCTGTGCTGCGAATCGAATTTTGTAATAAACGAGCATGAACAGTGGCTTTGCGAAATAACGTATGTAATTTCGGGCGAGGGCACGGCGTATACGGATAATAAGGCGACAAGGCTTTACCCCGGTGTTGTTATGGTTAATTCACCGGGGCATTTGCATAAAATTGTAACGGCGGGCAACTCGCTGCTGAGATTTGCGTATATGGGCTTTAAGCTGAACAAGGGCGCCGACAAAGAAAAATACAGACCCTTGCGTGAATTTTACATGAATGAGCCTTTTTATGCCTGCAAGGTTAGCAATGATATTCTTAACCCGTTTATGAGACTTGTTAACGAATTTTACTCGCACGGCGCGTACAGCGATAAACTAATTACAAGCTACTGCGAGCAGCTGATTATTTTAACCGCAAGGAATTTTTCGGACAGTATTCCGCTGACTCCCGACAGAAAGGTAAATCTCGGTGTAGGCGCGGCGGTGTATTCGGCGGTAAGGTATAT
>OIYS01000488.1_pt1 | contig 27728 bp, 31 predicted proteins | sample 1588271 | NCBI WGS metagenome assembly OIYS01 (sample SAMN03283286) | human gut metagenome | biome: human-associated habitat; material: feces | host: Homo sapiens | place: Peru | collected 2012
CATGCAATTTTTTTTACTGCAACAAGTTCGACAAAACAAGTCAAAAGGTTACAAAGAATAATTACCGGATATACAATTGTATACACATTTTACAGTACATAATATACACACTTTTTACGCACAAAAAAACGACCATAAGGTCATATAGTTATCTTTGAATAATCATAAAATTAAATATGAATAAAAATACTGCTCCGACTTTGGCTGGTAATTTATATTTAGCACATTCTTTTAATGCTACTATCTTATCTGCACAAGTTACTACCCAAGTTTCTTTATATTTTGGTATTCTTAACGTTGCGGGAAACATATGATTATATATTATATCTTCTTGCATTTTATTAATATTAAATTCTCTTTTAGCATTTTTTAAGGCAGTATATGGGTGCTTTGTAAAACTACTTTCTTCGCTACTATGATAAAAATCATGTAATAAAGCAGCTCTAGTCGTATTTTTATAAGTTTTAATTTTAAACAATTTACATAAGTTGTATGTAAGACGGGCAACATTTAAAGAATGGTCTAGTCTAGATATTCCATGATGATATTCATATCTTAAAGATATAACTTCTTCATTCTTTAAAATATCCCTAATTATATTATCAAATTCAACTTGTTTTTTTATTTTCATTATACATCACTTTAATTATTATATCATATCGAATGTAATATGTTTCATATTTTTTATTATTTTACATCTTTTTCATCAAGAATTTTTAATATTTTCTTTTGATTTGCTTGAAGTTCTTTCATTTGTTCATGTAATACTTCTAAAATAAGTTCACTTTTTAAATCTGTTTTATAATCATTTAAACTTCTTAAACTATCTTTTTTAGCTGCTCTATTTTGACTCATCATAATAATCGGAGCTTGCAATGCTGCAATACAAGATAGTATTAAATTAAGTAAGATAAATGGATATGGATCGACGTTTACAATCATATAATAATTTATTATCATCCATATTATTAAAAAGGCACAAAAGAAAATAATAAATGTCCATGAGCCTGCAACTTCTGTTACTCTATCTGCAAGTCGATCTCCGAAGGTTCTTCTTTCATCTTCAACTTTGTCTGAATCTATTGCAGTGGGATTATCTAATAACATTTCAATAAGTTCATCTTCATCTGCAATATCAAAATCTCTATTTATTAATTGTTTAACTAATTTTTCTTTTCTACTATTCTTTTCCATCATTTAACCTCCATCTATAATGTCCAAATATTTTATTTTTAAATAAACCATCATATTCATATGTTTGATACATATGTTGATGTAATATATAATTTTGTCCATCCTTATTTAATTTATCACTAACTATGGCAATGTGATTTTTATATACAACAATATCTCCAGGATTAAAATCACTATCATTTTCAAGTTTCATTGTATTTCTATCTAAATATACTTTTATATTTCTAACTCTTCTAAAATCTATATTTGCATCTCCGACATCTTCATCATATTCTTCTTTATTATTTTTTATATCTTCATCAATTAATGTCTTAAAATCATAACCAGCATTTTTTAGAGAATACCAAATTATATCAGTACATACTCTATATTCATCAGTGGGATATCCTCCATCATAATATTTACTCTTATATTTTGGTTTGGTACTAATAAAATCTTTAGCTCCCTTTAATATATCTGTGTAATCATCTATTCCATCATTATCTTTATCTATATTACTTTTTATTATTTCATCTAATTTAGTCTTTACGAATCTATCTTTTACATCTGTTTTAAAAAATGCTATTACAGCAAGAAGTAATATTAAAAATAAAACTAGCATATTTCCGAACCTTAAAAAAAACTTCAAATTGTATCACCACTTTTATTATATCACTTAATATAATTATAGAAAAGAAAAAACTTCCGTTTGGAAGTTTTATGAGCCTTGTTTTGTTGGCCACTTGTCATTATTATCTTTACAATTGAACTTTGCTGCCTTTGTTGAATCATAATCTTTAATATCATCTGTTGTTATTTCAGTTGATTTATCATATTTCTCTCCTGCTCCAGCATCTACAACCATCAATTTTTCATTTGTCATTGAAACAACATATAAATAATTTTGACCAACTTTTTTAACTATAATTCTACCTGTATAACCTTTTTTATTTTTAAAGTCCCCATTATTTACCAAATCTTCAATCGTTAGACATACAGTACCGCCTTCAGTTGTTGGAAAAGTTTGATTGCCTGTTGATGTTAATGCTGAATTCATTAAATAAGAAGAAGCCGCATTAATAGCTTCATTTGCTTCCATTGTAAATACTTGTTTTCTAGCGTCGTTCATTCTTGGAACAACAGCCATTGAAGCCATTAAGATAACGATAGCTAAAACTACGATAACTGCTAGTAATTCGATTAAAGTAAAACCATTTGCATTTTTTATATTTTTCATTATTTATAGACACCTCTTTACTTTTAAATAATACTATAATTTGTGGTGTTAGTCAAGCATATCTAATTAACTTTTATTATATTATTTACAAAATTTATTACTTTAATACATTTAATACAGAACTTACTAAATCCATATTATCAATGATACTTTCTATTTTATCCGTAGCTCTTTCTTTGTACTTCTCTTTCATCTCTTGATTAAATCTTTTAAAATCTATTACTCCCCGATTTAAGTATTTAAAATAGTAGGAATTTTCTTTTAATAATTCATAACTTTTGGTATTTTCTTTAAAAGCAATTTGTAAATAGCTTTCCATTTAGTCCTCGAAAAATTTATTTAATGGGCGTGGTGAAACTGGTCCTTTAGCTAAATTATCTGTTATATTCGGAGTAGGATTTTTCTTTGTTAAATCAGATACAAAATCTATAGCTTTTTGAGCTGTATTTATATGACTCTTTATGGAATCTACATTAACATTTTTAACCATATTTGTTATTTTGGAAATACTATCTTCTACCCCGTTTCGTTCACTTAAAATATATTTATTCCATACTGATTCATCAGCACCATATAAATCATATAATTCATAAAACTTTTGCCAAGTCATTTCACCATTTTGAACATACTTTATAAGTTCAGGTTTAGTTCTTACAAAATTTTTAAACTCTTCTTGTTTCATAATATCACCAGTATAATTTTATGTTTCTATTGAAGATAAATGAACTATTTTTTGTCATTATATATAGAATAATATTTATAGGGGATATTTATGATTGAAGAAAAAACATTTATAGCTATAACTGAAGAAGAACTAGATAAAATATATAAAATGATATCTAAAAATGTTAAGTATTATAGATTGTTTAATAAATCTAAATATGCTGATGAAAATGGAAAAATTAGTCAAGAAAAACTTGCTGAATTATGTAATGTTTCAAGAAGTTTAATTGCTAATATTGAAAGTATAAAAGTAAAACAAACTTTTTCTATTAGTGTTATTGCATCAATTAGTAAAATATTAAATGTGCCTTTTGAAATTTTTTTAAAGAAATAAACTAAAAAAAGTGGAATGCCCACTTTTTTATAGTTTGAAATCATCTATAAATGAATCAAATGATAATTGCTCTTCTTTTTTAGCCAGCTTTGGTTCTTCTTCCACAACTGGTTCTTCTAAAGATTTTTTTGTTAAATCTATAAGATCCTTTTTTAAAGCAAATAAATCATAATTAAATTTAACTTGACTACCTGTTGATGATAAATCCATAATTGGTATATCACTATTTTTAAGTTCATAAATATCTGTTTCTACTCTATAAAGATTTATATCTTTTGTTTCTGTAAGATATGAAAATAATATTTTATAATCTTTAGTTTTAGCTTTTTTAAATAGCATATTACCTTTTTTTGCTCTAGTTATCGGGGTTATATCTGATAGCTTTAATCTTTTAATAGTTTTATAATTTGTATAAATATTTAAATATTCTTGATTATTTATTGGACTAGCATAAATACAATAGTCATCTTTTAAATTTATACCTTTAACACCACTAGCTTTAGTACCCACTACTGGAATTTCACTGGTATTAAATCTTAATGCAAAACCATTATTTGTAACTATTAATACTTCATCTTTAGCTATATCAGCATTAATTAATTCATCATTATCTTTTAATTTAATAGATGTCATTGGTTTAGAATATCTTGTTACTTCAAAGTCTTTTAAAGCTACTTGTTTAACTAAACCATTTTTAGTAAATAAGACAACATTCTTATTCTTATCTTTAAGTATTAAACTAGCCACTATTTTTTCTTGTTCTTTAATCATTATTGTATTACTTATGTGTTTACCTAAATCACGCCATTTAACTTCTGGTAAAATATGAACTGGAACAAACAAATAATTTCCTAAATTAGTAAATAGTAATAAAGAATCTTTGGTTGAAGCTAGGAACCTACCTGTTACAAAATCACCAGGTTTAAGAGTTGTTTCATCATCAGTTGTTTTAAAACTTTTTTGACTTACTCTTTTTACATAACCATCATTTGTTACCACTACTACTACTTTTTCATCAGGTATCATTTCTTTAACATCTACTTTTAAATCAACTATTTCATCCCTGATTTCTGTTTTACGAGCAACTGCATAGTTTTTCTTAATTTCACGTAGTTCTGATTTCATAACATTTTTTAATTTATTTTCATCTTTTAATATTTCATTACATTCTTCGATTAGTTTTGCTAACTTTTCACATTCTTCTTTTAATACGATAATATCAGTATTTGTTAATCTATAAAGTTGTAATGTTACAATTGCTTCTGCTTGTTCTTCAGTAAATTCATATTTATTTACTAAATTTACTTTGGCATCACTTTTATTTTTACTAGCACGTATTAATGCTATTACTTCATCTAATATTGATATAGCTTTTATTAAACCTGTTGCAATATTATAATTTTTTGTATAATATGCTAAATCAAATTCTGTTCTTTTAGTTATAACTTCTTTTTGATGAGCTATGTAAGCATCTAATATTTCTAAAATTCCTAAAGTTTTTGGTGTTCTATTTACTATTGCTACACAGTTATAATTATAAGATATTTGTAAATCAGTGTTTTTTAATAAAAACTTCATTATAACATCTTTATTAGCATTTGGTTTTAAATCAATTGCTATTCTTATACCTGTTCTATCCGTTTCATCACGAACTTCTGAAATACCTTCGATCTTTTTATCAATTCTCAAAGCTTCGATTTTAGCAACACAGGCTTGTTTATTAATTTCAAAAGGAATTTCTGTTATGATTATTTGTTCTTTTCCTTTTTCTTTTACAAATTCATATTTGGCTTGTACTATTACTTTGCCACGACCTGTTTTAAAAGCATCAATAATGCCTTGTTTACCAAATGCTATACCACCGGTTGGAAAATCTGGTCCTTTAACTATTTCTAAAATTGTATCTAAATAACAATTTGGTGAATCTATTCTTTTGATAGTAGCATCAATTATTTCTCCGAGATTATGAGGAGGGATGTTTGTTGCATATCCGGCTGAAATACCACTTGTTCCATTTACAAGTAAATTGGGAAATTTAGCTGGCAAGACAGTTGGCTCTAAAAATCTATCATCAAAGTTTGGGGCCCAAGCTACGGTTGATTTATCTAAATCTTTTAAAAGCTCACCACTTATTTTTGATAGTCTTGCTTCAGTATAACGGTACGCTGCAGGTCCATCACCATCCATAGAACCATTATTACCATGGATATCTACGAGAATATGATTTTGTTTCCACCATTGACTCATTCGAACCATTGCATCATAAACTGATGAATCTCCATGAGGATGGAATTTACCTAGAACATCTCCGACGGTTGCTGCACATTTTATATATCCTTTTTCTGAAGTATTTCCAGCTTTATACATCGCATAAAGAATTCTTCTTTGAACTGGTTTTAACCCATCTCTAACATCAGGTATAGCTCTATCTTGAATGATTTCTTTGGCATATGCTGCAAATCTTAAAGACATTATTTCTTCTAAACTATAATCTTCTATTTTTTTTATTACGTCCATTTAAACCACCTATTCCGCTCTATAACTATCTTCGAGAGTAAATTCAACATTTTCATTTATCCACTCTTTACGAGGTTCAACTTTATCTCCCATTAAAACTTGAACTCTTTTTTCTGCTAGGGCTGCATCTGTAATTCTTACTCTAATTAAGCTACGAGTTTCTGGGTCCATTGTTGTTTCCCAAAGTTGATCAGGGTTCATTTCTCCTAAACCTTTGTATCTTTGAATACTATATTTTCCCGTATTATTTAACTTAATTTCATTTAATTCATCATCACTATAAGCATAAAATCTTTTTTTACCATAATCTAGCTTATATAGTGGTGGCATGGCAATGTAAAGCTTTCCATTTTCAATTAAGCCACGCATGTATCTATAGAAAAATGTAAGTAGTAGGATTTGAATGTGGGCTCCATCAACATCGGCATCTGTCATGATTATTACTTTATCATAATTAGATTCAGTGGCATCAAATTCTTGACCAATACCTGCACCAATAGTGTGTATTAATGTGTTTATTTCTTCATTTTTAATTAACTCATCTAAAGATGCTTTTTCACTATTTATAACTTTACCTTTTAAAGGTAATATTGCTTGGAACTTTCTATCTCTACCACTTTTAGCTGATCCACCGGCTGAATCTCCTTCGACAATAAATAATTCGTTTATTTTAGGATTTTTACTTTGAGCTGGAGCAAGTTTCATTGATAAATTTTTTTCGATTTTATTTTTATTTTTACCATTTCTTGCATCTTCTCTAGCTTTTCTAGCTGCTTCACGTGCAACTTTACTTTTCATCGCTTTATCCAATATCGTTGATGCAACTTCTTTATTTTCTTCAAGGAAGAATTTTAAAGATTCATATGTAATACTTTCTGTTACACTTCTAGCTTCTGGGGTACCAAGTTTTCCTTTTGTTTGCCCTTCAAATTGTAGTAATTCTTCTGGTATTTTTAAACTTATAACTGCTGATAAACCTTCACGAACATCTGATCCATCTAATGAACCATCTTTGGATTTAAAAATATTGTTATTTTTTGCATAATCATTAAATGCTTTAGTAATACCAGTTTTAAAACCTACTTCATGAGTTCCTCCATCAGAAGTTTTAACATTATTTACAAATGATAAAATATTTTCGTTGTATGTATCTGTATATTGCATTGCTACATCAACTTCAATTTTACTTTTTGTATTACCAAAATTTATAACTTTGTGTAAAGTGTTTTTACCTTCATTCATGTATTCAATAAAACTCGTTAAGCCGTTTTCATAATGAAACTTTGCTTGATGACCGTCTTCTTCATCGATAACCTCGATAGTAAGCCCACTTAATAAAAAGGCTGATTCTTGCATTCTTTCACAAATTGTTGTATATGAAAAATTACAATTTTTAAATATTGTATCATCTGGCAAAAATTTTACAATTGTTCCAGTTTTATTACTTTTTCCAACAGTATGAAGTGGAGTTTTAACATGTCCCCCATTTTCAAATTCAATTGAAGAAATAAGGCCATCACGATAAATAACTACTTGCATTTCTTTTGATAAGGCATTAACTACACTAGCACCAACACCATGTAGACCTCCGGAAACTTTATAACCCGCTTCAGTAAATTTACCACCGGCATGAAGTATTGTATAAATAACTTCCGGTGTACTTTTTCCAGATGCATGCATTCCAATTGGAACTCCACGTCCATTGTCAGCTACTGTTATACTTTTATCTTTATTTATAATTACTTTAATATAATTACCATATCCATTTATTACTTCATCTATTGCATTATCTACAATTTCCCAGACTAAATGGTGCATACCTCTTTTATCAGTTGATCCAATATACATCCCCGGTCTTTTTCGAACTGCTTCTAGACCTTCAAGAATTTTAATCGATGACTCATCATAATTTGCCATATTCCTTATCACTTCCTAGACCATTATAACAAGAAAGATGAAAAAAAATCAACTTTAAACTTGATTTTAACCACAATTTAAGAAAAAAGTTTAGATTTTTTCATTATCTAAACTTAATCTTTTTAAATTATAATATGTGTTTTTTTGAAATATTTCAATTCTTTGGATGTTTCCTTGTTAATTTCATCACTTTTACTTTGCCTAAATCTACAGTTAAAACTTCACTAGTATTTTTGGTAAAATTAGACTCAACACAATAATTCTTTGTATCTGATTCAACTTTATATTTTGCTTTTTCTTTTAAATTTACTAATTTATATATTAATTGCAATCTATCTTCTTCTAAAGATTTTATACTTGAATTTAATCTCTTATTTTCCTTATATCTGCCAATTCTGGTACCACATATTGCAGTAGTTATTGCTTTAAAAACTGCATAAAATCCTGTCAACAAATAAATCAATAATTGTGTTGATACAACAGGAAATATTGCTATAGCTAGCATAATTAAACCAACAATAATTACAAGATTACAAAGTTCACCATTTATTGTCCTTTCTTTATTATCAATTAATTTTTCCTTAGCAGCTATTAATTCTTGATTTAAATTTTCTAACTCATTTTCTTTTAATAAAATATCTTGAAATTCGCAATTGTTTTCACTTTTTGTAACAACTTTAATTTCACCATTTTCATCACTAACTATTCCATAATTATCGCTAATTTGACTCAAATATTCATTCATTGTAAACCTCCCTACAAAATATATTATCAAAATATTTTTTGTTGTCAAGTTTTTTATTTTTAAACTTATATTAATCTTCTAAAAAGTACTTAGCTAACTTTTCATAATTATCTTGACTATTTAAGCAAGTATCAATTAAATAACCTTTTTCATTGTTTGTTTGATACTCTTTTATTCCTCTTATGTAAAAAGGTTTATTTCTTTCTTCAATATAAAATGGCATTATATTATTTTTTAAACATTCTCTAAAGATTATAATTCTTCCTACCCTTCCATTGCCATCTTGAAAAGGATGAATACTCTCAAATCTCACATGAAATTCTATAATATCTTCAACAGTTTTATTATCTATTTTATTGTACCAATCTAGTAACTTTTTCATATCGGTTGGAACATTCTTAGGTGATGACGTTGTAATGGTTTCTACATAATTTTTAAGGCTTTTGTATTCACCAATATTTATTATTCCAACTTCATCATCTTTAAGAGTTCCACTTTTTAAAATAAAATGATATTTTTTAATTAAATCTTCCGTTAATGGTTCATCTAAAGTATCAAGCATAAATTTAAATAATGTAAAATGATTTTTTGTTTCAGTTGCATCTTTTAAATTTATTACTTTATCTTTATTTGTTAAAATTGTTCCAGTATCATAGATGCTTTCTGTTTCATCGCTAGTTATGGTTGACCCTTCTAAATGATTAGTATTATAAGCAAAATCCACTTGTGTCTTATGATATAAATTGCCATTTAGACCAATGTTTTTTTGTTCAATTAAAGCTTTTTTTATGTCTTTCACAGTCATTTTACCTGCCTCATTTCTTTATAATATTTTATCATATTAACCCTCAAAAGTCTATTATTTTCCAATAAAAAAGGACTTTTCAGCCCTTAGTTCTTCATTGATTTAAATACTCTGTTCCATACCTTATCAGTTGAATAGTTTAAGATACCATTTTTATAAACTTTTAACCCTTTTTTAAGAAGAATGTAAATAAATAAAACCATTATAATTATTGATATAAATATTTCAAATACTGATATTTCTCCGATTATATATAAAGTTGGAGTTAAGAATGCTGATAAGAATGGAATGTAAGATAGTACATGTATTAAAGTTGAACCACTAAACACAGAAGCTGTGATTGATAAGTAATAACCTACTACTGAAATAAGCATTACAGGTGATTGTAATTGATTAAAATCTTCAATATTAACCGTCATTGATGCAAGTATTCCTGATAAAATTGAATAAGCAAAGAATGATAAAAGCATTAATATTAAAGTTGTTGGAACAAGAATAAGGAGTTTATTTGTTAAAATTGATAAATCTAAATTTCCAATGATTGAACTTATAAAGCTTAATGCTGATGTACCAGTAACTAATTTATTTACTAATAGGCCTAATCCTGCAAAAATTATTAATAATAATCCTTGTGTTATTACAAAAATGTTGCTAGCTAATACTTTTGAAAATAAATGTATTTTAGGACTAACATTTGATATTATGATTTCCATACTTCTTGTGGTTTTTTCTTCACATATTTCTCCGCCGACCATTTGAACTAGAAATACCACTAGCATAAAAAATGGTAATATTATTGTTGGAAATACACTAGTCATAATAATATTCATATTTTCATCAATACTTGCTTCATCATTTAATATTGTTCTATCAATTTTAGCTGGGGCTGAAATATTGGCAAGTATTTCAGGATTCATGTTTGTTTTTATCATACCAAGGGTAGCTTTTGATGTATTTATTGCACTAGTTATTTCTTGATATATGCCATTGTCAATTGTGTTATTACTTATTATTTCACTTGTTAAATATTCTGTATTATTTTCATTTAAAATTACTATAATTTCAGAATCTTTTAGATCTTTTTCTAATTCATCTTTTGTTTTTGAAGTTTGTTCAATCTTTATTAAATTATCTTCATCTAAAGAATTTAGAGTTGCTTCAAAATAGTTGTATGTATTTGAATTATCTATTACATAAACTGTTAAGTTATCAGAAAAATCTCCGCCGAAGAATTTCACTATCGAGTTAATATTTATTATACCTATTATTGCTAGTGCTAATATAATATTAGTTACTAAAAACCATTTTGAACCAATCTTTTTCTTTAAACTAACTCGAGTTAAATACCAAAATTTCTTATTCATTTTTACCTCCGACATAATGGATAAATATTTCATTTAATGGGGCATCTGCTACAACATATTTAGAAATATTTGTATTTTTTATACAATCAAATACTTTTGGGGCAACTTCTATATTTTCGATATGAACAACTATTTCATTGGCTTTTTCTTCAATACTTGTTACACCTTTTATTTTAGAAATATCATTTACTTTGATGTTTTCTCCCTTTATTAAAATGTTTTTCTTGGCATAATTTTCTTTTATTTCATCAAGGCTTCCATTTAATATAGCTTTGCCGTGAACTAATATTATTAATTGTTCACAAAAGTCTTCGATATATTCCATTTGATGTGATGAAAATATGATAGAACATCCCTTTTTTTGTAGTTCTTTGACAGCATTTTTTAATAAACCAACATTTATTGGGTCAAGACCTGTGAATGGTTCATCTAATATGAGTAGTTTTGGGTCATTTATAACTGCAGATATAAATTGAATCTTTTGTTGATTTCCTTTGGATAGTTCTTTTATCTTTTTAAATTTATATTCTGTTATTTCAAATTTTTCTAGCCAATAATCTAACTTTTTATCAATGTTTTTTTCATCCATACCTTTTAAAACACCATAGTATTCAATCATTTCTTTAACAGTTAGTTTGGTAAGTAGACTTCTTTCTTCAGTAACAAAACCTATCTTATCAGTTTCTTTGTAATCAATTTTCTTTCCATTTAAAGTAATTTTTCCTTTGTCTGGTTCAAGTAATCCCATTATCATTCTAAATGTTGTAGTTTTACCTGCACCATTTTCACCAAGTAGGCCAAAGATTTCTCCATCTTTAACAGTAAAAGATAAGTCATCTACCGCTACTAGGTTTCCATATGTTTTTCTTACATTTTCTAATTTTAACATATTAACCTCATTTCTTAACAACATTATATTACAAAATGTTCTAGAAAAAAAGACCTAGAAAAATATTTTCCTAGGCTTGAATATATAGTAATTTAATTATTTTTTTAGTTTTCTGACCATTTCATCATGTTTTTCTTGAGAAACCCAATCTGTTAATTTTTCACCATTGGAATATACAACTATAAAAGTTTGTTTTTTAGGCTTAAGTTTATAACCACAAAGTCTTTTAATTCTAAAATCGATTCCACGATATGTGAAATCATCTACACATCCTTGAGTAATTAACTCTTCAGACGTTTTATATTTAATTACATTTAATTTTTCAAAAACGTCAAAGCCTTTAACGTGTTCTTTTGCATATTCAGGATATCCATGATTTTCTCCTGTGTATCTTAATTCATTTAAACTTATTGCATCAATATGCAGTTTTTTTGCCAGATCAACTATTTTATCGATAAATATTTCTTTTTCTTCTCCCATCGCCTTAGTTATTACCATGTTAAATGATGTTCTAAATTGTTTATTTCTTAAAGATTTTTCAAAATTATCAAAACTTATTTTTCTTCCAAAAACTTCGCCATTTTTTTCTTCATCATAATGATGCAAACCTATTTTTAGCAAATCCACTAACCCATTTAATTGTTCAACTTTCTCTGGTGACAATAAAGATCCGTTTGTATTAACAATAATATATTCCTTGTATGGTCTAATTGCTTTTAAGACTTTTAATAATACATCAAAATTTAAAAATGGTTCTCCACCTGTGATATCCACTGTTGGATAATCCGGTTCTGATAAAATTGCTTCTATCATTTTTTCAGCATCAACACTCGTTGGCGCATATCCTCCTTTATCAATACAAAACCAACACCTTCCATTACACGCATTAATAATTTTAACTTGTAATAGATTTGGTTTTTCGTCTGAACAATGACATATTTTATTTGGTACTAAATTCATTATAATCTCCTCACTCTCTTATTTTTTATTTACCATTTCTAATAAATCCTCTTCTGATATTATTTGAATTCCTAGTTCTTTTGCTTTTGTATTTTTTGTTGAAGTAGAATTAATATCATTATTTATTAAATAATTTACTTTATTTGATATAGCTTTTACTACTTTCCCACCGTTTTCTTCTATATATTCTATCATACTATCCCTATTTTCAAAGTTATTTAAACTTCCTGTTATAACAAATGACATATTATTTAAAGTATTATTTTTAATGGAATTAGCTTTTGGTATTATAACTTCTAATTTTAATTTTTCTAATTCATTTATAAATTTTGGATTAGAAAATTCATCTATCCACTCTTTTGCTATTATATCTCCGACACCATCTATTTTGCTTAGCTCTTCTTCTGATAAATTACATACTTTGTCAAAATCATTATTAAAATGATTACAAATTAATTTAGCTCTTGAAAAGCCTATATCTGGTATTCCTAAAGAATATATAAAATTTGCTAATTTAACATTTCTTGATTTTTCAATTGAACTAACCATTTTATTAAATGACTTTTTACCGAAACCATCGAAAGCTAGTATTTTATCTTTATGTTCATTTAAGTGAAATAAATCTGCATAACAACTTACAAGATTTTCATCAATTAATCGGCTTAAAATAGAATCTGATATTCCATCAATATTTAAAGCATTTCTGCTTACAAATAAACTTAATCTTTTTATTAATTTTGCAGTGCAAAATTCGTTTGTACAGTATAAATATTTAACATCATTGTTTTCAATTATTTCTGCATCTTCTCCACAAACCGGACACTTATTAGGTATTATAAGGCTACTACTTTTTGTATCATTGCTAGCTACTTGTGGTATAATCATGTTTGCTTTATAAACATTTATTGTATCCCCTATTCCTAGTTCTAAACCTTTTAATATTGATATATTATGTAGAGATGCACGACTTACTATTGTACCTTCCAATTCAACTGGATCAAAAACTGCCACTGGATTTATTAAACCTGTTCTTGATACCATCCAATCAACTTGCCTTAAAATAGTTGATACCGTTTCATCTTTCCATTTAAATGCTAAAGAATGTTTGGGATATTTTGCAGTTGTACCTAAACTATTTCCATATTCAATATTATCATAAGTTAAAACTAATCCATCAGATGGTATATCATACTTTTTAACTTTTTCTTTAAATTCTAATACTTTTTCTGATAGTGTTCCTTTAGTTACTTTAACATGTTCAACAATTTCAAACCCTAAAGACTTTAGCCAATCAAAACATTCACTTTTTAAGTTTGATATTTTATTAGTCGATTCTATTAGAGCAAATATAATGCAGTTTACATTTCTCGTTGCAGTTATTCTACTATCTAGTTGACGAACAGAACCAGAACACAAATTTCTAGGATTTTTATATTGAGTTGAGCCATCTCCGATTTCATCATTCATTCTTTTAAAATCAGAATATTTTATTACAGCTTCACCACGAACCACAAGTCTTCCTTCATAAGGAATTGTTAATGGAATATTTTTAAATTGCTTAACATTTTCTGTTACAACTTCACCAATTGTACCATTTCCTCTTGTTACTCCACTTTTTAATTTTCCAGATTCGTAAGTTAAAACTATGGTTAATCCATCAAGTTTCCATGATAATAAACCTTCCTTATCACCTAGAAAATCTTCTAATTCACTAACTTGTTTTGTTTTTGCTAAAGATAACATTGGTGATGGATGTTCTACCTGTTGCAGTGAACTTGATATTTCTGGTTCAACATTAATTGTTGGACTATTTGATAATATCATGTTTGTTTCTCTTTCCAAAGCAACTAGCTCATCATAAAGATGATCATATTCATAATCTGTCATAATTGAATTACTCTTTTGATAATAACTTTTTGATGCTCTATTAAGTATTTCAATCAATTCTTTCATTCTTTTAATTTTGTCTTCCATATTTACTCCTTCTTATTCTTTACTATGTTTTTTCTTTTAATATATAAATCATAATGTTTCTTACAATCTAGTTTTTCATGTATTTCATTAATTGTTGGAGAATAAGGATTTACTCCAATATATTCAATACCATCCACAATATTATCCACAAAAAACTTTCCAGATTTTTCAATAAACAATCTTGCTCTAGCACCTGCATCCTCTTCTATTGAAAAAGTAGTATTGATATCATTAATTTTTTCAACAAATTGATTTATTTTGACAATTTCTTTTTCATTTAACCCCATTTCATTATAATTATCTTTACATTTTTCCGAATATTTTACTGCACTTATATACCATCTTTTAATATTATTTTTTAGTAAAAAATGATAAACATTTTCCAATTCATCAATATTATACTTTGTCATTACTGTTTGAATTATTACTGGTACACCATTTGAAATTAAAATCTGAATATTTTTTTCTATTTTGGATATTTGATTTGCTGTATCGTTCACTATTTTGGATGGTCTAACTTTTTTTATTATTTCGGGATCAAGACTATCTATAGAAAAACGAACAACAGAGTTTTTTAAATAAGGTATTAATTCTTCAAAAAACATATATGTACCATTCGAATCTACAATTGTTATTGCATTATTGCCTATATAGTTTAATATATCTTTTATATTTTTGTTTAATGTTGGTTCGCCACCTGTTAAAATAATTGTTACTGGTTTTAAACTTAGTATATTGTTTATTGTTTCTTTATAATTATCCATTGAATTATCTAAATTTTTGTGTTCTGCGAAACAATATATACAATTTAAATTGCAAGCATTTTCAATCATCCAACATACACTAATAGGGGAAACAACCTTTTTTATTTCGTTATTTTCTATCGTATAGTCAAAGTTATATTCTCCGGAAATTTTATCATAGCTAATTTTTCTTTTTAAGTCTTCTTTGCAATGTGTATTCATTTTCGTACTCTCTTTCACAAATTAATTTAATATGTTGTTTGATTCTATTTTTACATTCTTCGATATACTCATCAGTATCAAATTCTTTTTCTTGTTTTAAACAGTTATATACATAATCAAAGAAATTATAATGTTCTGCATATAGATATTGTCTATCATCTTCTGTTATTTTATTTCTATCTATTAATCTATATATTGGCAATACCATATCTCTATACTTTGATAATTCTTCAAATAATCTTTTTGTTTTCGGGTCTCTAAAATATTCATCATCATATATATCTAATTCTTCATCATTAAAATATTTTTTTCTCATTTGCGGCAGAATAACAAGTACTCTAGTAAACATATATGCATCATAATAACCAAGAATTTTAAATAATTCAATATTATTCTTAACATGATCAATATTAAGCACTGGTTCAAATGTTATTAAACCCGGATTAATTCTTATTCCATTTTCATGTAGAGCATTAACTACTGTATTTATATCAGAAACAGTACATCCTTTTTGGTACCTTTTTAAAATGTCATCATTATAGGAATCAAATCCTAAATAAACGCATGATACTCCTGCTTGCTTCATTAAAGGTAACATATTGTGTTCAATCATAAATTGCATAGTCTTTACTCTCCCAATTACATAAATATTTAATTTAATATTATTTTTTATTAACATTTTGAATATTTTACAAGCCCTTTTTAATCCTTCTATATTTGTTCCAAAAAAGTCATCATCACAAAATGTAACTTTGTCGATATTAAATCTTTGTATTAAATCTTTCAATTCATTTATAACTTTTTCTGGATTTCTATATCTTATTTTAGGTTGACATGATACTGTTTGATAATCTTTTAAATAACAAAATGAACAGCATGCATGAGCACAGCCTCTGCTTGTGTTGACCCCTAATGAAAAGCCTTTATCAATAACTTGTTGAGCAAACATTCTATTCGTTGGGATTTGGTCATCTAAATTTACAATCGCTCTTTCGGTAATTATAATATTTCCATTTTCATCTCTGAAAGCTAAATTCTTAACATTTAATAGTGATTCATTATTTTTAATTGCATTCAAATAGTTAATATATACTTGATCACCATCACCAATAGTGATGTAATCTATAACATCATATTTTTTTAAAATTTTCTTATATTCCATTGTTGGATAAGGTCCGCCGGTCATTATTACAGCATTAGGTTTATTTTTCTTCACTTCCTTCATAATATCGATTATATCTTCTTCACTCGTATCATATAATGTAAATGCAAATACTTCACAATTTGATTCAATCAATTTTTGTGTCAATTCCTCCTTACTTAAGCTTTGTATAATTCCATCGATGACATTAACTTTATAATTAGCATTTTCCAATTGTGCTGCTATGTGTAATAAAGCCATAGGTTCTGTTGTATAAGTATCAAAAAATTTATTATATAAAAATTTTGCTCCTATTGAATCTAGAAAATTATAATACTTATTATCTTTACCTGCAGCTTCTGGATTAACCGCGAATCCCACTAATATAATATCTTTCTTTTCTTTCATAAACATCCTCCTATTTAAATCCGTCTTATTGTAACATTATAACACTTTTTTGTTTTTTGAATAAATATTACAAAGTTAAAATGTTTTAATTTATATATTTTTTTACTCTAGTTCCCCTATTATTATTTTTAATTTTTAATTTTCATCATAACCATAAAAACAACCTCCAATTTAAATTTTGATAATAAAAAAGACTTTTTGGGGGAAATTTACCCTTTAAAAGTCCTTTTGATAAAATTTGCTAAAGAAGAATACATACTTGTGTTTTTTTCAAACATATTTATCACCACTCAAAATTTGATTAATATAATAACAATTATTTTATTGTGTGTCAATAGAATTTGTCCAAAATGTAAAATAAATTTAATTGAAAAATTAATATAGGAAAAAGACACTAACCATACTGGTGTAGTGTCACAAAACAAATTTGTAGGCATTACCCACTTTTGGGTAACCTTACGTTTTTATTATACACAAAATTTATGTAAATATCAATACAATTCAATTTATATCTGTTTCTAGTTCATTCATTATTGCTAATGGTCCAATGAGTCTTAATTGATTTAGTTATTAATTATTACTATCTACAAATTTACATCTAGTGGTTGTTATACTTCTAGGTATTCATGTTTTTTCATTTATTAGGATGAATCGTTTGAAAAAATAGAGTGTTAAAATTATTAATGACGCAATAATATTTTAAATTAAAGGATGAATTCGTTATATTGTTCGTTAACATAATTTCTGTATTGATTAAAAAGTTCTTTATTATACCTTGAAAATTGATATACATAATCGGCAATCTCTAAAAAGAAATCAATTTCATCAACTGTTTGTAAACTTTCTATGTTTTCAAAATGAAATCGACAAACGCTAAATATAGATTTTGTTGTAGTTTCTGAACAATTTTTACAAACCTTTAATAACATTTCAAAAAAAACTTTAAACAATTTTAAAAGATGTTGATTTTTATTTAGATATTCTTCGCCTATATGAGAGTTAATTTCTATATTATTTAAAATGTCGTTATAATCCAATTTAATACTAGGATCAAATTCTTCAATAGTCATTGTTATGTTGTCATTTAATTTGTAAGTAGAAAAATTATTTGGTAAAGTAAATAAACAATAATTAGTCTTATAAAAATTTTCCTCATAGATTGTAAATTGCTTTTCATAATCTTTATCATCAGTAAAACTTAACTTTAATGATTTAAAACTATCTTTACAATTTTTGTTCATTTGTCAAAGCAAATCTTTATAACGCAAATCATTTCCTATCATTTGTTTTACTTTTGCATAACTAAGTTTTTTACCATAGTAAACTTGCTTTATTAATTGTGATGGATAAATATCTAACAATTTTCCGTTAAATGTTCTTGCTTCGCCTTCTAAAAAAGTCATTCTCAACCAATTTTTTTTATAAGATGGCAATTTTTTGATGTTTTCTAATCCAAAGTTTTCTACCTCATAATAAATTGGCTCGTCCATTCCAAAGTCGAATTGTACATATTTTGCCATTTTCATCATCTCCATATATTTAATTGTTTTTGTAACTTAATTGTAACATAATTACTCCATTAAAAAAAGAGGTTTCCCTCTTTTAATAGAATGCTCCACCCCAGATTATAGCAAGTAAGATGAATAGTATTAAAACTATAAACGCATAACTAGCTGTAAAATTGTTTCCTCCGGTGTTGTCGCAGTCTTTTTTACAACAACTCATTGTTTAAACCTCCTTAATATATTAAAAAACTTAAATAAAAGCCCCTACTATGATGATTAAAAGAATGAATAATACTAAAATTATAGCAGCTCCAAGGCCATTTCCACAGTGATTCATAAAACTTTCCTCCTTTATTTTGTCTTTTCACTAGTATTTTATGGTATATTTTTTATTGTGTGAGGGCAAAAAATACTTAAAAACGTTGTAAATTAGGAAAATAATTGTTATAATGTCTACATAAGGAGAGATAATATGAAGAAAAAATTAGTTGCGTTATGTGCAATTATGCTACTTGCAAGTGGCTGTGGCAAGGTACCAAAATTAAGCAATGGAGATGAAGCTATCGTAAGTTTTAAAGATGGTGAAAAAATTAGTGTAAATGATTTTTATAGTAAATTAAAAGATGAAATGGGTCTTAATACTTTAATTACTATGGTTGACACATATATTTGTGAAACTGAATTTAAAGATTATAAAGAAACTGCATCAAAAAATGCTCAAGCTTATGTAGATGCTTTTATAGAACAATATGGTGGTAAAGATAAATTTCTTGAAGCATTACAAAGTCAAACAAATTATCAAACAATTGATGCTTATCAAAATTATTTATATTTAGCTAATTTACAAAGTCATGCAATTGAAGAATATGCAAAAACACAAATAACTGATAAAGAAATTGAAAACTATTATAATAATGAAGCTATTGGTGATATGGAAATTAATCATATTTTAATAACTGCAGATGTAAAAGATGATGCTAAAGATGATGAAAAGAAAGCAGCAGAAGAAGCAGCTAAAAAAACTGTTAATGAAATAATTGAAAAATTAAATACTGCTAAAAAGAATAAAGAAGATATTACTGAAGCATTTACAAAACTTGCAAAAGAATATTCAAAAGATGAATCTACTAAAGATAAAGGTGGATCATTAGGTAAAATCAATTTTGGAGATTTAGATAGTAAATATGATGAATTATTAAATACTGCTAAAAAACTTAAAGATGGAGAATATTCTACAAGTGTTATAACTACTGAACTAGGATATCATGTTATATTAAAAGTTAAAACATATGAAAAAGATACTTTAGAAAATCTAAAAGATAAAATAGTAAAAAAATTAGCAGATAAATATATTTCTGATAATCAAGATAGTATTGGACTTACAGCTTTACAACATTATCGTAAAGAATATAATATGGAAATTGAAGATGATGAAATAAAGAAACAATATTCTAATTATATTCAAAATGCTTTAGCTAGTATTGCTAGTTCAAAAACAACAAAATAAAAAGCACATGAACGTGCTTTTTTCATTTAGTCTTTAGCAAAGACAATCTACATATGTATCTGATAGACATCTAATGCAACATAAGCAGTCGCAATCCATTGTAAAGAATACATTCGTAGCTACATATGGATAAACGCTAGTTTCATCAGTGTTATCTGCAAGAACTCTAAATGTACAGCAATTGCCTTCAATTTTTTCTACCCTAAATACATTAGAACATGTAGCAGAAGATCCTGTGCATGTTGCTGTGGAATCTTTAGTTATTGGCATACTCCATGGAGTTCCATTACCGCAACAAGTATAAAGCATTACAGGTCTAGTATTACATATTAAGCAATTAGTTCCTCCGCCTAAAACTGGTCTATCGCAAGTTTGTAAACAATTATCTGGACACGCATTTTCTTGTAATACTAAAATAACACATAGTATTTCATTTATGCAGTTTCCTTCTGATGATTTACTTTCTCTATTCATAAACTTTCACCCTTTCATGTACTTTCATTATTAATTTATGAAAATATTTAAATTTAGTGTATGCTTTTTACTTTTACTTTTTTAAAAATTGGTGTATAATTAATTAGGTGATTATTTTGAAAACATATATTGAATATATTATTATAGCTTTTGTTTTAGTAATTATTTCATTAGTTATTGTGAAATTATCTAAAAGAGATTTTAAGGTTGAAGCAAATAAACTCATTACATATCTTGGAGGAAAAGATAATATTATTAATGCAGAATGTAATATGTCGAGACTTAAAGTAATATTAAAAGATGTTACACTTGCTAATAAAGATGGAATACAAAAGCTTGGTGCTAAAGGGATAGTAGAAATTGATAATCAATTAAAAATTATATTTGATAAAAATGCAAAACAATTAAAAAAGTATATCGAAGAAATTCTCTAGGATATACTTTTTTTAAATCTTCTCAATATCAAGAACATCTGTTATTTTTATTAACTTGTTATCTATGGTGAGTAAATTAATATTTGTTTTACCAACTATTTCTTCTTCATGTATCCCATCATTCATAGTTATTCTTACCCTACTTTTATAAACATGATTTAGTGAACCAAATATTTCATTAATTTTTTTATTTATATCTTTTGGATTGTAAGTTTTAATCTCTCTATCACTGCGATATAAATCTTGATAATTATTTAATTTTTTGGTAATGGGACTAGCAAATACATTGGGTAATTTGTTCATATCTACACCTCTAGTATATTTTATGATAAATACAAAAAAAATGCACATATTATAAATATGAAGAAAATATTGAGCAACAAACTACTATTTTTTATTCCACTCTTAATAATTATGATTATTAGTTTTTTAGATATGTATAATGCTAAATATTTAAGTAGTTTATATAATAATCTAATTAAACAAATTCTTTGGTATGTAATGGGATTTCTTATATTTTTTGTTTTTAAAAGTATCAATAGTAAAACTATTTTTAAGTATGCTAATATACTATATATTATTTCTATATTACTTCTTATATATGTTTTGTTATTTGGAAAAGTTATTAATGGTGCAAAAGCATGGATAACTATAAAAAGTATTTCATTTCAACCTAGTGAACTTGCTAAATTAAGTTTGGCAATTATTTTAAGTAAAATGGCAAATTCTTTTACAAGTACTGGTATTAATAGTGAACTTTTATTTATAATTAAAGTTGGAATATTAACAATTATTCCTTCTTTGCTTGTTTTTTTAGAGCCAGATACTGGTGCTATAATATTCTTTTTGTTAATTGCTTTTTCTATACTTTTTTTTAGTGATATACATAAATTTTGGTTTATTATTCTTTTTGTGATTTTAGGTTTATTTTGTGCATCTTTCATTCTTCTTTATTTATTTAATAGAGATTTACTTATTAATTTAATTGGAACTAGTTTCTTTTATAGAGTTGAAAGATTAGTTACATTTAAAACTATGAGTAGTTATCAATTAGAAAATGCTTTAGTGGCAATGGGTTCTGCAAGTTTGTTTGGAACAGGACTGGGAAAAGTTTCGATTTATATACCTGAAGCTCCGACTGATTTTGTCTTTGCTTTTAGTATAAGTAACTTTGGATATATAACCGGTTATTTGATTTTAATATCATTTTTATTAATTGATTTTTATTTAATATATAAAGTAGTTCACATGAAAAAAAACACTATAAAATATTTTTTAATATCTTTTACAAGTATTTTTATTTTTGGACAAATAATTAATATTGGTATGAATCTTGGTTTAGTTCCCATTATTGGGATTCCTCTTCCATTTTTAAGTTATGGTGGTTCAACATTAATTATCTATTTTATTTTTTTAAGTATCATTTTTAATGCTCAAGAAAAACCATATGTAAATATGGCTTAATAATAGTAAACTCTAGGTATTGGTTGATAATAACTATATGAACTATTATAATATGGCATTCCAGGGCTGTACATAGCTCCAGGGTTTTGTGGATATCCTCCGATTCCAGGTGCTACATTATAAATAGGTCTTGGTCTAGTTAAACCAACTGCTGCACCTCCTGCTAGCCCCCCTAACAAAAACGGCACAACAAAACCGCGGTTTGTATTTTGATAATAATTTGGATACATAGACTCTCCTTTCATAAGTAATTTATGAAAAGTATGCTAATTAACTAATTACTTTTACCCAAATATATTTTTTTTGATTTTCTTAATAATCCTAAACAAGTTTTACTGTTAATTTTACCTATTGCATTATCCACTAATTCCATATATTCTTTGTCAGTAAAAATATTAACGTCTTCAATTCTTGTTATAGTCATTTCTTTATTATCTAATATAAGGAATTCATATACTATTTCTAAAGATATTTTTTCTTGCATTTGTTTTTTAGCTAATGCGTGACTTAAATTTAAATATTCTTCCATATTACCAACTCTCTTTCTTAAAATTATAGCAAATATTTTCGTATTTGTCTGTAATTTTCGGTATATTTAGTAAATTAATGGGAAAATTAAACTGGTGAGCAAAATTAATGGAAAATGACAGATTATTTGAGTTGAGAGAATATAATAATCTAACTCAAAAGTTTGTTGGGGAAATCATAGGAGTTCGTCAACAAACTTATGCTGAATGGGAAAAAGGAAAAAAGATTATACCTTTGAAACACCTTGTTACCTTGGCAAAATATTATAATGTTAGTATGGATTATTTAACTGGATTATCCAATAGAAAAGATCATTTTTATAAAGATGTATTATTGGATAAAGATAAAATTGGCAAAAGAATTGTTTATATTAGAACAATTAATAATATTAAGCAAAAAGATTTGGCTCTTTTTTTAAACACTTCTCCATCAACCCTATGGGCTTATGAAAAAGGAGTAACATTAATTCTTACTGCATTTTTATATCAAATAGCCAAGAAATATAAAATCTCAATCGATTGGTTAATCGGAGCTAGTCCTAATATGAAAAGGATTTAGCTCTTTTTTTCAAATATTGCCACCTTCATTTACTTGCATAGTTCCTACCTTCCTTAATATGATTATAACAAATTTTTTTAAAGAAAAAAAGGACTTTTTTAAATTAGTCCCATAAAATAATTCTTTTTACCTTTTTTAATTAGTAACACTTTACCATCAATAGCATCTTTTGATGTAATATTTTTTTCTAAATCTGTAATTTTTTCATTGTTAATACTTATTGCACCTGATGAGATCATTTCTCGTCCTTCTCTTTTACTTGAAACAATCTTGTTATCAACTAAAATATCTAATAATAAAGTATTTTCTTTTAGATTAAATCTTGGTACATCCTTAATGCTTTCTATTATTTCATGTGCAGTTAATTCCCAGATTTTATCTGAAAATAGTGATTCAGAAATATGAAGAGCTTTTTTGTATTCATCTTCACCATGTAAGAATGTAATTATTTCTTTGGCAAGGGCTTTTTGAGCTTTTCTTTCTTCTGGGTGTTCCTTTAGACTTACTTCAAGTTCTTCAATTTCTTCTTTAGTTAAGAATGTTAATTTCTTTAAGTATTCTATTACTTTATCATCTTCGGCATTAATGAAATATTGGTATAACTCGTATGAACTTGTCTTATTTATATCAAGCCATAATGCTTCACCAGATTCACTTTTACCAAACTTTGAACCATCACTTCTGGTAACTAATGGCACCGTAAATCCATAACATTTAACATCTGCACCATGAACTTTTCTTATAAGTTCAAGTCCTGATGTAATATTGCCCCATTGATCCTGTCCTCCGACTTGCATTGTTACCCCGTGTTCTTCGTATAACTTTAAAAAGTCTATTGATTGAAGTAACATATATGAAAATTCTGTGTATGTAATACCAATATCTAATCTTCTTTTTACAGTGTCTTTAGCTAACATATAGTTTACATTAAAGAACTTACCAAAGTCACGAAGATAGTCTATTGCTTTCATCTCACATAACCAATCAGCATTATTAACTATTTCAATTTTACCACCTAAGATGGTACTAATTTGGTCTTGAATACATTTAATGTTGTGAGCTACAGCTTCTTTGCTAATCATTGGTCTTTCAACATTTGGCTTTGGATCTCCGATTAATCCAGTACCACCACCAGCAATTATTATCGGAGTATGTCCTCCTTCCATTAATCTTTTTGATGTAGCTATTACTGTACAATAATGTCCAATATGTAGTGAATCTCCAGTTGGGTCAACACCTATATAAAATTTTAAGCCTCCGTTATTAATGGCTTCTTCAACGTCCGGACTAGTTATGTCATTTACAAGTCCTCTCCATTTTAATTCTTCAAATAATGTCATAAAATTTCCTTCCTTTAAATAAAAAAAGAATGGTACACAAGGAGTGCTTTTGCACGGTACCATCCTTTTATTTAACTTAATTTATCTTAACGCGATTTAACGATTCAGCTCCAGAGTCGTAAATTCCTTCACCACTGATTGGGTCAATTATAGCACTTTAAATTTTTTAATGCAAGCTTATTTTAACAAATTTTCAAAATATTTGTTCATTTTTATTTCAAAATTCATTAATTTATTATTAACTGGATGATTAAATTCTAGTTTGTAGGCTTGCAAACAAAGTAAACGATTACTTTTTGGGCCATATTTTTTATCTCCGATGATGGGATGATTAATATTAGCAAGTTGTACTCTGATTTGATTTTTTCTTCCTGTTTTAATATTAATATTTAATAAGCTATATTTATTATTATATTCTAATACCTCATAATCCGTTATTGCTAGTTTTCCTTTTTTCTTATCTTTAGTTATAATTACATCATGAGTTTTTGTTTCATATAAGTAATTTTCTAAATGTCCAGCGATTTTTATAGTTCCTTTTACTACAGCATAATAATCTCTTTTGACATTCATCCAATTGGCTTGAAATTTCTTTTTAATTAATTCACTTTTGGCAAAAATAATTAACCCACTTGTGTCTTTATCTAGTCTATGCACTATAAAAACTTTATTCCGAGGATTTTGTTTTTTTAAATACTCTCTTACTTCATCATATAAATTTCTACCCATTTTATTATCTCTTTTAATAGTTAAAATTCCACTTGGCTTATTTATAATAATAAAATATTTGTCTTCATAAATTATTTCTAATTTTTTCTTTTTCATAAGAACTCCATAAGTTTATACAAAAAAACCCATTACTGGGCTTTTAATTTCCTTTTGGTGGAGAATGTGGGACTCGAACCCGCGACCCCCACGGTGCAAGCGTGGTGCTCTAGCCAACTGAGCTAATTCCCCAGGAACAAGAATATCTTATCATACTTTGATAAAATAATCAAGTTATTTTTGTGGTTCTTCAACAATTTTTATTAATCCTGCTTCAACTTCTTCTAATGCACGGCCTAAACTCTTCTTATTTTGATATTCACTTTCTTTCATTTGATAGTGATTATTTTCAAGCATTTGCTTACTTCTTATTGAAGCTACATGAACCAATTTGTACTTTGAATCTACTATATTAAGTAGCTTATCTATTGATGGATATAACATAATTCCACTCCCTTTTCATTACTTATGATACTCATTATATTTAATTAATTCAACAAAAATTTAAAAATTTGACATAAATTTGACATTTTTTAATTTCATGTTAATACTTTTGCTGTTATTTTATTATCTTCATTTGTAACTTTTACTTTGACATCATTTAAGTTTTTATCTTCATTTCTTGGATCTTTTACGACATTGTTATCACCACTTACAATGGCATTCGCTTTTGCTAGGTCATCTACGGTTAAATAAATAGTCTTGTCTTTTTCAAATAAATTTTCATTTAATTTAGCATACAACACTGCATTATTTTCAATTGTTTCAATTTTTTGCTTATACATTTCTTCTTCATAATTAAATCCAAAATCTTTAGAGACAATCCATGTTGCTGCAAAATAACCTATACTAAAGACTGCTAATACAACTACTAATTCTATTACTGTATATCCATTTTTCTTCATTTATTAACCTCCATTTTAGTATATCCACGATATTCCCACAAAGGAAATTCATCTCTTATTTTTGCTATTTCTAATAACATCTTATTTTTTAATTTATCACCTTTAAATTCAAATAAACTTGTTATTGTCTCTTCTAAATTTTTATAGGCAATTTCTTCTTCATTTAAAGAATTATATAAATATGGAATTACTATATTTTTATCTATAAAATCAATATCTTTATTTTTAAATACATAATAATTTTTTAACATTTTAATTAATTTTTTATAAGCCTTTATACTATGATGATATGTGTTTTTCCCCATTTCTACATATTCTTTATTAGTAAACCCTTTATACTTATCATCTTTATAATAATTATTAATTCTTTTTTTGTTACTTAATTTTTTACTTTTAATCATCGTATTATTTATATCATATTCTCTTTTATAGTAATATTCAAGTTTTGGATATATTAGGTCTTTATTTTCTATTCCACTTATTATAAAATCAACATACTTTTTACTCACTACGCCATATGCTATTATAATTCCATCCATTAAATTATAAATTCGATCCCACTTTTTTACATAATTGGCAATACTTTTACTTTTAAATACTTTTTTAAATGACATATTACTTGCTACTTCTAAATTATCTTTTTGCCAAAAAATATGTTTTTCTATTAAATAATTTACTAAATTCTTATTCTCATTTAAACTTTTTGTATCATTATTTTTTAATATTTTCTTTAATGTTTCATAATCTTTTAAGTCTAATGATGAAATAATATATTCTAAATATAGATTAATGTTTGGTAAAAATTTTTCTATTAATGATTCTTTCTTTAAATTTTTAGATTCTATTTTTTCAGAACCATATATATCACATAACTTATTGTAATCTTCTATTATCTTGATTAATTCTTCTTTTTTTAATTTATTTAAATATTCTTTAAAATCAACACCGATTTCAATCATGTTATCACTCCATAAACATTTTATCAAATTTCTGATAATTTTTCTATGGTAATTATGTGAAAAGTTGAAATTTATTATATTTTGTATTTTAAAAAAAGAAGTGCACAGAAGTTGTGCATTAAGATTTATAAATGATA